>CEUO01005537.1_pt1 | contig 29790 bp, 41 predicted proteins | sample 531391 | NCBI WGS metagenome assembly CEUO01 (sample SAMEA2622799, study PRJEB7988) | marine metagenome | isolation source: saline water (ENVO:00002010), including
TGGGAGCGGGTTTTCTTGGCGCTAAGTATTCTCCGTTCGTTGTGAATAGTGATGGCAGAATAAGAAACCTAGACATGAAGATAGACCAGAGGTTCTACCAAAGAGCTTATGCACTGGATGCTATAGAGTCTGGTTTTATTAATCAGAAAAGAGGATCATTAGCAAAAGAGCATCAGGCAATTCTAAAAGAAACATTCAATGTGCTGACTAGCACGCAGATGGATGCGCTTAAAGTCGCTGGCGAACCAGATGCAGTAAAAGAGAGATATGGAGAGAACAACTTTGGCAAAGGCTGTCTCATGGCTAGAAGGTTAGCAGAGGCGGGTGTACCTTTTATTGAAGTAAATCTGGGAGGATGGGACAATCATCAGAACATATTCCCAACACTTAGAGATAATAAACTTCCAATGCTAGATCAAGGCATGAGCGCTCTGCTCGAAGACTTGGAAGAGCGAGGTATGATTGACGACACAGTTGTCATCTGGATGGGCGAGTTCAGTCGAACCCCACGCATTAACGGCAATGCAGGACGTGACCACTGGGCGCGCAGTTGGAGCGTTGTCGTTGGGGGCGGTGGTATGAAGGGTGGCATCGCTGTAGGTGAGACCAGTTCAGACGGCACTAGAGTAGAAACAGAGCCATATACCTCTCAGGATGTTATGGCATCGGTATGTAAGGCATTGGGCATTTCTCTTACGACGACCTTTACGAGCAATAATGGTCGCCCAATGAAAATCGCAAATTCTGGAAAAATTATAAAAGAGTTGTTTTGATGACGTAAAATAAATAGGGGGAGGGGAGATGAAGATACCAGTGATTTGGAATGGTTGGTTATTGGTCTTAGGGTTTGGTATGATAGCAATACCACTAATAATTTTATTATCTATTATAGTAAAGCTTCTTTCATGAAAAAATATTCTATACAGCTTCCAATAAAGCCTGTTAATAAGATAGCAGGTTTGAGGACTTATTTATGTGGCGCGATGGATCGAGTGCCAGATGGTGGAGTAGGATGGAGAAGAAAGATTGGACAATACTTAACGACTCGTGGAGTTGTTGTATTTGATCCAGCCAATAAGCCTATTGATATAGGTGTTGAGGATATAGAGGGAAGAGAAGAGAGAAGAAGATGGAAGGCCAACGGCGAGTATGATAAGATTGCCGACTCTATGCGTGTTATAAGAAACACAGATCTAAGAATGGTAGATATCTCAGACTTTTTAGTTGTAAATTTAGATTTAGACATACATCCTTGCGGAACTTATGAAGAGTTATTCCTAGCTAACCGACAAAAGAAGCCTATCATCTTAAGGATTAAGCAGGGTAAGAGTGAGACTCCCGACTGGCTTCTAGGGACGATACCGCATGAAACTATCTTTAGCACATGGGATGAGGTTAGAGACTACCTTGATCTAGTGGATAAGGGAGAGGCTAAAGATAAACGATGGATGTTTTTTGACATATGAAAATAGCCCTTACGACTGTAGTTAGAGCCGCTAAAAAAGGTGATGTTCATGGTGGGTTCTATGTCATAGATTACCCAAGCAAAGAGATTGTGTACCAAAGTATATGCAAGGAAGACTTTGGAGGAGACAATGAGAGGGGAGGAGAAAGAGGTCTTAGGGGCGTTGCGGTAGCAGATGACAGAATTTATGTCGCAGGCTCTAGCAGCGTAAGTATATTGGATGCTGAAACATTTGAGACCATATCATCGCGCCACGATAAGCAGCACCTCGACTCGGTACATGAGATATGTTATCATGACGATCACTTATGGCTGACCTCTACCGGACAAGATTGTATAGTAAAGCTGGATAAGCATTTGAATGTGGTTGAGTGTTGGCATATTGTCGGTGTTCAGCACGAAATTCATCATACAGTTGCCAATAAGGTTAAAGTAGATAGTGCATCTGGACTAAAAGATAAAATACATGTGAACTCTATATCAGCTCATAATGGTCGCTTAGTATTTGCCGGTGCGTTAACTCCTTTATATGACTTTGAAACCCTAGAGGAAGTCCAAGATCTAGTTATAGGCGGCTTCACACACAACTTTGAAGAATATCCAGACCTTACTCTAGCCAACAAAACCTATGTAGAAAAGCTTGAAGTTATAACTCCTTACGATAGAATATTTTATTCAATTCCTAAGTACGTAGGAGATATGGAAGAGATTGACGATGAAATAGCAAAGGCTAATTGGATAAGAGGAATGGCAAGAAAAGATAACTTAGTCTTTTTAGGCTCCTCTCCAGCGAGAATATTAGTCTTTGATCTGTATAGAAGAATCTTCGTAGACGAGATAAAACTGTCTAACGACCCCCGATGCTGCGTTCATGGCATTGACCTGCTTGGTGTATAGTAATATGTACCAGCAGTCTTTTCTTTGGAGGGGTTATTATGAGTATTGCTGTAACATATGTGGATTCCTTTGGAATTCCTAGATGCGGTTGCCCAGACTTTAATTTAGATAGTAATTCTAAAAAGTGGGCAATGAATAAGTTAAGCTACTGTGTAGTAAATAGAGACACAGACTTAGCGCCGGAAATTTGGGACGGTCTAATAAAAGAGGCATTTGATTCTTGGTCAAAGGTTTCAACACTTGAGTTTGAACAGGTAGGTGATAGAAATTCTGCTAATGTTATAATAGACATTGGCTCCGGACAGTCGAGTCATTTTGACGGGCCTCTGGGTACTTTAGCGTGGGCATATCTACCACCCAAACCTGACTTCAATGGTCAGTTGTTGATGAAGTTTGACACGGATGAGATCTGGATAACAGATCCCAGCAAGAAGGGCACGCTTCTTAAAAATGTAGCGGCTCACGAAATAGGACATATTTTAGGACTAAGCCATTCATCTGTAGAAGGCGCGCTTATGGCTCCCTACTACGCTGTTGATGTTGATCGTCCTCAATTCGACGATGATGTTAAGAGAATACAAAGTTTATATGGCAGTCCGTCATAATTAGGTGTATATAAGGAGCGGGAACATGCCTTTATTTGGTAATAGAGAAGACAGAGAAAATAAGAAAAAAGAACGCAAAGATCGGGCAGCAGAGAAGAAAGAGACTAGACGAAACTTTCGCTTAGAAAGAATACGAGAAATTACTGCAAAATTTTACGCAGTAGCCGCTAAAAGAAAATGGCTAGTCTTTCTGATAGTAGCTGCCATAGCCGCATATTTAATCATCTTTAAGGGTGGTTTTAGTTTCGGCGGTGGTTGGATGGACAAGATTAAAGGATTGTTTTAATCGTTTTGTTTTGTTTGTTTAATTTTTGTTTGGAGTTTTATTATGAGCTTTGAAAAAGGTAAGTTGATTAAGAATGTTCTGTACGGAGTAACTCACCCATTGGAAATGGCTAGAGAAAAGCCGATCATGTTTATTTTATTGGTTGGCGGTGGGATCTTGAGCCTCGGCATCATGCAGGGATGGTGGTCTATGGACTCAATCACGGGACTGTTTAAATAGTCTCAAAGAGCCCCTAGCAATAGGGGCTTACTTTTTTTGTCGGGAGGGGGAGAGATGTTTAGAAGAGAGTTTTTGTTGTGTGGGCTTGTGTCGCTATTTGGGCTTTCTGTCAGTGCTTCAGAAGGCAATGTTCCATTCTGTGGAGTTAGAGACAAACTAACAGTGAGTGACTTGCGCAGGCCTAATAAGTGGGATAGAGAAGACTTTAGATATGTAATTACTGGTAGAGATAATGATTTAGAGAAGAAGGTATGGGATCAACAGTTTAGCATGGCTTTTGACTCGTGGTCTCAGGTGACGCCTCTAACCTTTGAACAGGTAGAATCTGGCGAAGAATATGATATTATAATAACAGTAAGTGGAAGAAAAAAAGAGAACTTTGGTAGACGTGGAGGAGTCCTCGCTTGGGCGCAGCTCCCACCGTCTAGAGATTTTGATGGCACTTTGGTATCGAAGTTTGATACAGCAGAGAATTGGGTTTTACCTGAATTCAGCAATGAAGGTACAGTTCTACGTTCTGTTGCCGCCCACGAAATTGGGCATTTACTTGGACTGGATCACTCGAATGATCCTAACTCATTAATGTTTCCCTATATTAATAATGCTCTTGAGCCTAAAGAGGACGATATAAGGAAGATACAAAGACTATATGGCAATCCGTAAGGAGGAATAAAATGAAGAAGCAAAAGATTTTTGAAGCTCTGGAAGAGCATATCCGAACCAAAGCCGATGAAAAAGCTGGGTATCCACCCAACTGCAATGAAGGGTATGTTGAGAAAGATGGTAAGTGTGTTCCAGTTGACGACTCAGACGCAGGTCATGACGACGAGATGAAGATGGAAGACAAAAAGAAGAAAAAAGACCAAGAGAAAAAAGATGCAGGCTATAAGAAAAAGATGTAGTTATGAATGACAATATCAAATCTCTAGCTTCTGAAATAGCCAAGGTTTATTATTCTAGGAGGGAAGATGCTCATGTGAGCATCGACCCCGCCCTAGTTCTTATCGTCGCAGAAATAGTGCTAGAAGTTATAAGGTTAGTTAATTCCTGCCGGGAGACGCCTCAGTCGTTTCAAGAGATGTGCGCCTCCCCAACTCTCTTTCAGAGAACCCTCCTTAAGCGAGCGGTAAAACAACATCTAGATACTAACGACAAAAGGTTGACAAGAGACCTTACACATGCTATAATAGAAAGAGCAGGCTCTCTCACCGTTGAAGAGATTGAGCCTATATTTTCTTCTATTGAGTAAGCATGGAATTTAGAATAAACCCGACTGCTGGTCTTGCAAATCGACTGCGTGCGTTAGGCTGTGCCATATGGATAGCAGACCTAATGGACAGAGATATCGTTCTGTCTTGGCTTAAGTATTCGGGTATGGCAGCAGACTTCAGTGACCTATTCAAGGATCATTTTGATTGTTCTCCCAGAGATGGATGGAAGACTTATGGATCAGGTAATAGAGTTCAAAGGGATTTATACTTAGATTTAGAGTCAGAAAAGAAGATAGAGATAAGTACATGCGGTGTGTTCTCCTATAAAGGAGGCCCTACAGTGTGGTCAGGTGAGATGTGGGCTGAAGTTCACCCATATATACGCTCATTGGCACCTGTAGATGAGATACAGGATGTGGTATCTGAGTTTAGTGATAAACATAATATCTCTGATATGGTTGGCGTTCACATAAGACGCACCGACAATAAAAAGAGCAAGAAGTACTCAAAGTTGTCCCATTTTCATAAAGAGATGGATAAGACTGACAAACCTTTCTTCTTATGTAGTGACTGTGAAGAAACAAAGAAGCAGGTATCTGAAAAGTATAAAGGAAGGTGTATAACCTTCAAACACCCATATAAAGACTGCCCAAATACAAGGACTACTATTCGTGGAGTTAAGAGGGCTCTTTGTGAACTTTTGTTACTGGGTCAGACTATAAAGATAATAGGGAGTACCTTTAGTAGCTTTGGCACTATGGCTTCTGTTATTGGAGGAGCCCCTATTAAAAGAGTGGGAGATAAGAGTGTGCCCTCTCAAAAGATCTTTGTTGATGAGAAGTACAAAACATGGGACGGTTCTGAGAAAGTAAGATGAGTAAAGTAGATAAGTATTTAGAAAGAAAGCTCACCAAGAGAGACAAGGAAGAGCTTGCAAAGATATTTAAGATAAAGAATGAGTTGGCGGCTCAGGATAAAAGTATAGAAGTTAGAGATTATGGTTTTAGACCAGATGGCTCAAAGGCCAAGAGGACTATGGGCGAGATATGCAATAAGATGGGGCTGGTCAGCGGTATAGGAGAAAAGATATTTAACCTTGTCAGATCGACGAAACCAAAAGTCTGCCTTGAGCTTGGGACTGGGATTGGTATATCCACCTGCTATATGGCAGCGGCATTAAAATTGAACAGGAACAACGGCAAGGTAATAACAATAGAAGGAGACGAGACATTAGCCGATTTATGTCAAGATGTTTTTTATAGTCTTGGCTTGGATAATATAGATGTCGTTAACTCAAAGTTTTCTGAGGCTCTTCCTACAATACTTTCTACAAATGACGATATTGATTTGGCTTTTTGTGATGGAGATCATAACGAACAGAGAACATTTGACTACTATAAACAGATACTACAGAATATGGACGACGACTCCTTATACATCCTAGACGACATAAGATGGTCTACTGGAATGAGGAGGGCTTGGGAGAGAGTTTGTCACCATAGGGAAGTTTCTGAGTATAAAGACATGAACCGCCTTGGTGTATGTATTATAAGGAGATGGAAATCAAGGGGGCGAATAGGCATCGACTGAATGTGGATGGATGAGTTGCATGGAGTGGTTGGTCAACAGGCCACTATAAAAGTTGACTATACTTTTTTAAGTGCAGAAAAGAATTTCTCACTAGCCGCTTAGCGGCAGGGGTTTTCCGCGCCCTGCGAACCAAAGTCGGTAACGGGCTAGGTCGTGCCTAGATAGAGCAATCGCTCTCGAATCAAAAGCGAGACGATGGAGAGACATCTGACTCCGATAATTCGGATAGCTTTTTCCGATGTGCGACAACAACGGAATAACCATGTAGACGCTTTTCTTAAAACATTGCAGGACGCGGGTTCGATTCCCGCCGCCTCCACTAAGGTTAATACCATGAAAGAAGAAAAATTTAATAACAAGGTGTATTGTTCTCATTGTGATGGTAATGGTGTGATTAGAGAGGGAGATACTTTCTACACATGTCCATTTTGTACGCAGGCAACAGAACTCATGATGAGGATTGAGATAGCTATTGCTGAAATGGTAATGGATGGCAAAGATGAAGAAGCTATGGAGTTACACGCAGTTTATGACTTACTACATGACTGCCCAGTATTGGCTGTAATGCAAGCTAGAGACTTAGACTTTCCTAAGAAGTTAGTAGATGAGATTATTAAGGTATTCGACGTTAAGAGACTGGACTAAATGGGACGAAGCAGGATCAAGGCTCTAGTGCTGGAGCCACAATCAGGATTATGCAATAGAATTCGTGCAATAGTTAGCGCTAAACGCTTAGCCGCTAAGTATGGACGAAAATTTTATATACTTTGGAATCCAGACCTTCCGGGGCCTGCATATGGCTGTGCCGGTAAGATTACCCAGCTATTCTCAAGTGACAATAGTTTCAATGTTATAAAAGATTTTGATCAGTTCTCTAGGGGTAGGACTATAGTCAAATATCAAAAGACTGTTCATGGCCCACTCGTCCTAAACTTAGATAGAGATAAAGAAGAAATAGTATACATAAGATCTAACCTCTGGATCTACGACCATAGAGACGACATCAAAAAGTTTGAGTTTTTCAAAGACTCGCTACGGTCTATAATCCCCAACAGCAGAGTCAAAAAAGACTACTCTTCATTCGTCAAAGAGCACAACGTAGGCAAAGACACTGTAGGAATACATATAAGAAGAACAGACATAACTTCTACTACAGTGTTTGGCTTAGACTATACAGATAAGAAGGCATTAGAAGCAGCATACTCTGACTACTCGAAGTATTTTGAGTATATGGATCTGATGCTAAAAATAAATCCCAGCACTAAGTTTTTTATTGCAGCAGACAATATAGATAGTAAGCGGCTATTCTTAGAAAAATACCCATCTTCTTGTATATCTTTTAATAATCGAGGATATAACAGAACTAAAGTAGAGCATGTTCAGGATGGAATGACTGACCTATACATACTTAGCAAATGTTCTTCCGTCGTGTCGTGTAAGGGAAGTAGCTTTGGTAAGATGGCCTCTTATATCGGTGACAATAAGTATATTAATATTGACGATACAGACAGCAAGAAGGGCGTTGATTTACCCTCTGACTACTCCGGTGATCGCAAAGGGGCTATTAAAACTTGGGCTGTAGGAATGACTCTAGCACCACGAAAGAATCCAACTCACAACGAAACCCTACGTTCTGCAAAGATTGCTGGCTTTGATAATATACATCTCTACATGGATGGCAAAGTTGAAGTTGATGATGAATTCAAGGATTACCCAGTTACGTTAAGGGAGCCCGCGCTCGGCCCTTGGAAGAACTGGATCACAACACTTAAAGAACTATATGACACATATCCAGACAGGGACGCATACGCCATATTCCAAGACGATGTATCCTTCTGTAAAAATGTGCGAGAGTTTGCGGAAAAGACATTGTGGGTAAACTCAGACAGGCACATGGGTGTCGCCTCCTTCTATTCTCCTTCTCATTATGAAAGAACAATCCCCGGATGGTATAAAAGAAATGTAGGAATAACTTTAAGACCAGCAGTAACATTTGTGTTCTCTCCAACTAACGTAGAGTCTGTGTTGTCTTATTTTGAGAGAAACCCTTGGAAGAGGAAGGCGAATATTGATAATGCTATTGGTCAGTGGGGTAGGCATACTAAGAGATACCCTTATTTCTTTAGTCCATCTTTGTGTCAGCACATAGGCCACACCTCTGTTATCTCTCCTTGGAAGAGCATAAAGGGCAAACGTAAATCATATAAATATGTAGGGGAAGACTTTGACGCTACGGAGTTCTTAAAATGACAGGTAACTTCATTGTATCATATCCTAGAAGTGGTCAACACCTTATGGAACTATTGCTAAAGGATGCGTATAAATTTTATGGTATGAAATATTCTTACTGTGGATACTATCGCTCTAGCTCTTGTGGATGCAGAAAAAACCCGTGCATAAAAAAGAGAGTGTTCCAAAAAAATCACGATTTTCAGTTAAAGATGAAAATTTACGATAAGTATAAGTACTTAATACTATATAGAGAGGATTATATTAATCAGTTAGAAGCTTATTTTAGGTTTACATACAGGAGATCCCTAAAAGGCAAGGCTAGAAAAAGATTCAGAAAGAATGGCAGATGGTCTAATGATGCATTTGATTACGAAGATCCAAAACTGTTTAATAAACTTATACAATTCATAAAAGAGAAAAAGAATAGTTACGACAATTTTATAAAAAAATGGGTGAATAACGACCACCCAAACTGTCTGCATATATCATATGAAAAGCTTTTAAAAACACCCGTAGAAAATACAGCAATGATACTAAGATTTTTTAATCCAGATAAAAATTTTGAGTTAGAAGATGTATCTAATCTACTAGCAAACAGAGATGAAACTATAGAAATTAGATACCAACTGTGCTCTAAAGTATATAGTAAAATACAGTATGAAAGGAATGGTATTTGGCTATGAGTGAGCGTAAAATGACAATGGATTTTGATAAATACAAATTTATCTCCGAATGCAACCGCGCTGGATGGAACATGGACAGGAGGCATGTAGAGGTCATACATGAATTTGTTATGAGGAATGAGTTTAACAAGATTCTGGAGATAGGCTGTTACAGCGGCTACTCGACATCTGCGCTGGTAGAAGCAATCAATCAAGGAAAAAAATTTGAATTACACCTATCAGAACCCTCTCCTCCCGAATCCGGCTCGCTAGAAAGAGTTATGGAGATGTGTTCAGGCCAAGTTACCCTTCACCGCAAACCCAGCATAGATGTTCTAGAGCGTTATGGGAAAGACTTCGACTGCATCATTGTTGATGGCGACCATAAGATACAGGGAGGTGGCTATGATCTTTTGATGATCTTAAGAAATCAGACGCCTGTTGTCTTTGCTCATGATACGAACCCCATACATCTTAAGAACAGAAAGACATTTACTCGTCGCTCTTGCATGGGGGCAGAGCTTCTGGGCAGAGCGCTTAAGTCACATAGAGACTACTTTCATATAGAAGATAACAAGAAGAGACAGGGAGAAAGAACACATCGTGGGCTATTTTTTGCCTCCACAGATGAAAGTAAATACAGAATAGCCTTAGACATTTTCAATGAGGTTTGCCCATGAGCGCTCATACAGACGCATTAAAGGTAGTAAAAGATAACACCTTTGGAGCCTTTGAGGAAATGGAAGAAGTTTCCACAAAGACGCCTTGGGGCTTCTACAGGTCTGGTTGTAAAAATATACATATGGATGAGTTTGTAAAAAGACCTTATCAATTTAGAAAAACTATAGCACTACATATATTAGGAGGAGAGGGAAAAGACGCTAAGGCGGTTATACGTGTTATACAAAAAGCCGTGAATGAATGTTCTAGACTGCTCATACTTGAGCACAATCCAGACCATAAGGACTGGAGAAGAAATAAGCACGTTACAACAGATAAGCTGGAACAAATTGAAAGGCTTTTCAACAGACAAAAGCTCAAGTTCAAGAAGATAGTCATTGCCAACGGAAGGAATTTGCTATATGTTGTTTCCACTATAAAACATTTTGATTGGAATGATATAAATCACAACTATATTAAAACGTCTGCAAAGACTCATAGAGCTGGTTATTCTGGAGGGGTCAAAAAAGAAATCTTTTCCCATACATCAGAAGACTACAGAAGAGTAGACAAGCTGCTGGATGACGAGATGGTGGACTTTCTAAACGTCGCCAATCTTCCATTATATTCTGTAATGGGAGGCATGATGATCCTCGATGCACTACCGCAATTAAACCCTCCATCGCTTTATTTAATGGACTGTTCTTTCAAGACTGCGTTGTACGGGTGCGTTGTTCTTAATAAAATAATAGAATGCAGCACACTAGAACAGTTTGATAGTTTCGTTAACACGGGCATAAGCGAGCAAAGCCTAGCCGACAAGATAAACTCCATGTGGTCTGTAGATTCTTTTAATAAATGCCTGTTTGAAGAAGAGTATTGGAGAGAGAGTAGATATGGAAATCATTGGAGGCACATACTCAAGGTTGGTAAGTGGAGAGAGTCTTACACTAGAGTTAGAAACATACTAATAGAAAAACTCCATTCAATACAACCGGCATCCCTGAGAGACTTCAAAATATACGAAGATGTTATGTGTCTATATACGTCTACCATATCAGAGAAGCACTTGCCAAAAAACAAAAAACACATAATAATAAGCGCAGAACATAAAGAGTTCAGCAAGAAGTGTCTTGAATATTATAATGGCAAACTTAGTCCTATAGGAGTCTCAGGAAAAGAAAGAGACACTACTAGAATAATTTTAAGAGACCCTGTGATCACACTGTCAGCTTTAAACCTACATTTGTCGAAATGCATAGCAGAGGCTATATTATGAAAAAAGTAAAAGTTTATTCTGTATGTACAGAGTCTCATGAAAAACTAAGAGATGAATACTTCCTCCCAAGCCTTCCCAAAAACTTGGAGCCTATGGTATACAATGTGGATAGCCAAGGATCAGGCGGTGGAAAATGGAAAACCCCAAGTTTTAAGCATGCCATTAAAAACAAGCTGTCTATGACATTGGATGCGGTCAATGAAAATATGGGAGACATCTTTATTATATCTGACTTAGACCTATACTACTTCAGAGAGTTCGATCCTTATGAATTCATAGAAGACTATGATATAGTTGGGCAGCGAGCTTATACAGGTAAAAAAGGAGAGGATTATATATGTGGAGGTTTTTATATATGCCGTGCTAGCGAGCTTACTAAAAAGTGGATAGAAACCTGCATTGAGGACTCTCCTAAAAGCAATGGGGGACTAGAGCAAGCGACATTACATAAGTGGAGATCAAAACTTGGTTTAAAGTCAAATCTTCTTGATGACAGGTTTCTGAGTCCTAGACAGGCCGTCTCAAAAGGGCATCTTGAAGATTGGCTATCAAAGGACAATGGCAAACTTTCTAAAGAATTGTTCTTGTTTCATGCTAACTTTATAAGTGGGCTGTCGGCAAAAAGAAAATTAATAGATAAGGTTATCTCTTGGGTAGAAAAGTATAAACAACTACCAGAAAAAGAGCTATGTCTTAAGCAAATGGAACTTCAAAAGACAATTATGGAGGAGTTCCATTCATGGGCAAAAAAGAGGCTGTGATCGTTGGTAGCGGCACGTCACTTCTTAACTCTGGACTTGGCAGGCGGATTGATTCATTCCACACAGTTTTTAGGTTTAGAAGAGGCGAAGAGAATTTAATTAAACACTGTCACGATACTGGAGTCAAGACCGACACTCTAGTGTCAAATTGCAATTACAAAAATGTTGCAATACTACTGAACCTACTAAAGAAAGGGCATATGGGCAAGATAGGGGCAAGTAGATTAGCATTTTCTTCTACAAGAAATATATCTCATAAGTCTAGGCAATGGAGAAGGGTGTGGGCCTATACAAAAAAGCACAAGATACCATCAGATATATTCAGAACCAGAGAAGGAACGAATGCGCTGCTTGATGGTTTGTCAATAAAGAGAGACGATATAAAAATACCGACTACACACACCGCCGGATTTAACACGCTCTGCTGCCTGTTAAACTGCAATTATAAGTTTCACGAGGTACACTTTGAGCATTATGAGTTTGACAAAATATATTTATGCGGATTTGACTATTTAACCCCTACCCCTTCTATGAATAACTTTTATTTACCAAACCAAGTGATAACCGCCAAACATGCCTATAGGAGCTGGCACAACTTAGAGGGAGAAGCTGTGATAATAAGAAGAATTATGGATAAAACGGATAAGATTGAGGTGCTAAATTGAATGACATAGTTATAGTCGGCAGTGGCGGATCTCTTATCAACTCTAATCTGGGTAGCAAAATAGATTCTTTTGAAAATGTTGCAAGGTTTGGAGGATCTGAAGTTCACTTGCAGAAATATAAGACTGACGTAGGAGAGAAGACTACGCATTTATTTTATAATACAAGCAAACAGGGGTGTAAGATGCTTGCTCGTTACGCTGAAGAGAATCCAGACTTTTATTCAAATTTGAAGCTGTATATTTGTTTCCAAAAAACAAAAACCCCCGCTTTTAAAAATTTGTGGCCTGTGACCAAACGAATATTGAATAAGCATGACATAGAATACGAAACCCACTGGATACCAGCACATATTAGATTGCCCAAACGAGGTGCTGATGGCATATCATTCCCAGCAGAACTGATTAAGTTTAATAGTGGAGGCAGATATAACAATAAAGGCATAAGCAGGCATATAACAACTGGTCTTAGTGCGATAACAAAATTTTTACATAAATACGATAACATATATTTATGTGGATTTGATACGTTGGTACAAGGCCCTTCCCGTAATTACAGACGGTTCTATGATGAAAAACCGACCAATAGGCTTGTAGCTAAGTGCCACAGCATGAGGAAGGAAGTGCAGGTTATACACTACCTTGCTGACAAGTATAAAAAAATACACATTTTAGAGAGTGAAGGATGACTACATGGACTTTCAAGATAAAAACATCGCTGTAGTTGGGCCGTCTAAGCAAGCACTCGAAGCAATGGATTATAGTTTATTATCAAACTTTGATCTTGTTGCTAGGACTAACCTTTTTCTTGAACACGAGGAAGATTTAGACGATGAGCAATCTAGGTGTGATATCATATGCTTGAATGCTTGGTCAACGAGGTGGTATTTTAATAAAAAAGACAGGCTGAAGGATGTTTATGTTACAACAAAGTTGAGCTATGGCCAGCTATCGAAAAATTTTTTTAAGGATTTACAGGGAGAGACTGTTAATCCTACATTACAGAAATTACAAAACCATAGAATTTTTCACAACCGCTCTGGGAGACGAAAAAGAACTAAGAGGCCAAGAAATCATACCCCATATTTGATGACAGTAGTTTGCGAACACCTACTGTCACGAGGAGCGAATGTTACTGTATTCGGAATAGACTTTTATTATCACGGCTTTTCTAATGCTGAGAACTATTTAGATGGAGTATACAAGATGCCACCGCTCAAAAAAGAAGAGAGCCTGCACTCTATGGGAAGGGACTTACAATATTGGGAAAGATATTTTTTACCGGATGAAAAGTTTAATCTTGGTGACGAAGTTCAACATTATTATAATAAGGCAACACAATCATGGAAACCAAAACAATAGCCGAAGCAGGCATTAATCATAACGGGTCTGTCGATATTTCTAAGAAACTAGTAGACGCTGCGGTTGTCGCTGGCTGCGACTATATCAAGTGGCAAAAGAGGAGCCCAGACACATGTGTCCCTGAAGGCCAAAAGCTAAAACCCAAGAGCACTCCTTGGGGAGATATGACATACATAGAATATAAACACAGGATAGAGTTTGGTGAACAGGAGTACGATGAGATCTTTTCTTATTGCGATGGAAGGATTAAGACTTTTGCCTCAGTGTGGGACAAAGACTCTGTAGACTTCATGCGTAAGTACACAGACATTGCAAAGATACCGTCTGCACTTATTACTAACATTGATCTATGCAAATACGCCAGAAGTAACTTTGACCAACTTCTTATATCGACTGGAATGAGTACAGAGGAAGAAATAGAGACATGTATAAACTCCTGTAATCCAGATGTCATATTCCACACTAACTCTACATATCCATCTCCTGTTGGCGAGCTGAACTTGAACTATATAAAGTGGTTAGAGAAAAAATATCCTAATAAAGAGATCGGCTACAGCGGACACGAGTATGGGCTTGTTACTACATTTGCTGCCGTTGCTATTGGTGCTACATGGGTTGAAAGGCATCTTACTCTTGATAGAACAATGTGGGGAAGTGATCACCTCGCCTCGGTAGAACCGCAGGGGCTCATTAAGCTTGTAAAGGGAATCAGGGATATAGAATCCAGCATGAGTCAACCACAGGCTTCAAGAGCTTTACTAGATGGAGAAAAAGTTAAAAGAAGGGATCTAAGAAAATGACTGACAAAAAATACCAAGACTTATATGACGATTTGTATCGCGCTGGCTATCATGCGAATATAAAGCTCTGCCATTCAAGCATATTCTTCAAGGACATCATGAATTTTGTCAAAACGATACAAAATCCGAAAGTGCTTGATGTAGGCTGCTCAATTGGGCAGGCCGTCTTATATTTTAAGAATCGAGGAGTAGATAGTTATGGAGCAGACATATCGTCGGTAGCCATAGAAAAATGCAAGGCCAGAGGCATGGATAATTGCTTTGCATATCCAGCGCATGAGATGGATTTTAAAGATGAATTTTTTGATGTCGTTGTTTGTGCAGAAGTTTTGGAGCATATACCAGAAGAAGATATATATAAATCTATATATGAGATAAGTAGAGTATGTAGGTCGAGAGTATACCTAAGGATAGGCTTAACAAAAGAGAACAATAGGAGATATGATCGCATAGCTAATAAACATTCTATGAAAAATTTACATGTTTTCGTCAAAAGTGAAGAGTTCTGGACATCTCTATTAGAAAAATATTTTGATAGTGTTGTTAGTTATTCCAAAAAAGGTTCTATGTATTTTATAGGAGATAAGAGATGATTGCAGATAAAATAAAAGACAATGGGTATGCAATAATAAAAAATGTACTTACAGATGAAGAAGTTATGGAGTATAGAGATCTTTTAGATTCTCATTTTTCAACGGCCAAAACTTGGAAGAGGGAGAATCGTCCTTACTCTGGCAACTATATTCCCGGCTGGGCTGGAATAACACCGGAGCTTGGCCGATTGAACATGCTTCACAAAGACGAAAGAATAATATCTATATTGACGAATATATTTAACGGTAGAGACTTTCGGTTTCTAAATCACTCCGATTTGCATCAAGATGTATCGACTGACTGGCACAGGGATGCTAACGACTTAAAACGCGGAGGATATGACGGCTCGTTGTGGAAGGAAGGATGTTTTATAGTTAAAGTATGCTTCTTGCTGCAAGATCACACGAAAGGAGGGCACGGCCTGTGTTTCAGGCCACGGACACATCTCAAGGGAATTTCTTCACCCCCCATTCATGCTGATAGCGCTTCTACCGATTTAATAGTATTTGACCAACGAATAATGCATAAAGGCCAAGACGCAGCCCCTTTTTACCATACGGTATTTAATAATCACAGGTATTTTTTATCATTTGGGTACGGACTAGACAATGACTTCTCATCCATGCACGCCAAAGGATGCACGAGAAGACAAGATGAGCAGCGTAGATATATGAAATAATGGATAATACCAAAGAGAGGATATAATAGATGTACAACATACCCAAAAAATCTAACGCAAAAAAAGTTGATCGAGAACATTTTAAAAATATGAATGATAGACTAAAAAACTATACCGATGAACAGTTGCGATGTGACCATGAACTAACTAAAATAGCTTACAAATATAGGGACTCTACGGATAAGTGTCCGTCTGCAACCTATTGGAGAAAGCATAATTATACCGAATTCTATGGGCCTCTGCTAAACCACTTAAGAGATCAACCCATCAGGCTTTTAGAGATAGGTGTTCGATGGGGTGGCTCTATTGTAATGTGGAAAGAATTTTTTCCAAATGGCGAAATCTATGGAGTAGATTTAAACTTTCGAGAAGTACATGCACCACTCAAAAAACACATGGACTGGAATAGGGATGATCCGGGAAAGGGTGTAAATCTAATTGATGGTGATGCATACTCAAAGAGTTTTGCCGATAAACACTTTTCGGATATTGGATTCGATGTAATCATAGACGATGGAAGCCACAAAACAGAGCATCAAATAAAGTTTTTTAACATATACCGCCACTTTCTTTCCGAGGGAGGGTATTTGATGTGTGAAGATATTCCCAGTCTGCCAACAGCCCAAAAAATTATAAATGCTTTTGATGGAAAGATTAACAACTTAAGCTTGATAGACAGAACCCATAACATACCATCCGGTAGAGATGAAATCATATTATTGTATAAAGAATAAATTAATAAAGTATCAATAAGGAGCTAGACATACACAATGACAAATACTAAATATAGTTTTGATGTATATTTGCACTCAAATAAAATGAACAAGGTGGCAGCAGATGTATCTAAATACTCTTTCCTAAAACATAATCCAGACATCAACATATATATAGAAAATTTAGAAGGTCATGAATATTTATTACAGCATAACAACCAGTATTTTTTTAGAGGCAATAATAAATTACAATGGGATGCAACAAAACATCAGTCTTTCTTTCCGGTAAGATTTTTTTGCTCAGAAACACACAAGAAGTTAAGCCGGGAGAGTAAATGGATATTGGTATGCGACCCAGATATTTTTTGTCTATCTGATTTGTCGGCAATAGAAAAATATATAGATAAAGCTGAAAGTAATCATAAGGATATTATAGCCTACAATAAACTTTCTTCAGCAATGCTTTTAAATACAAAAAAAATAAATTGGTCTGAAAAAAATATTGTAGATGACATGTTTAAGCTAAATAATGATTTTGATAATTGGATGTTGCTTAAAGATAAAGATACATTCAATATACCAAAAGAATATAATAGCTATGATTCAATAGATGCAAATACTAAATTATTACACGTAAGCAAAACAGAGTACCAGCCTTGGAAAACAGGTATTAGATATTGTAAATCAGATATACATAATAGAATAAAAAATAATAATAACGTTAAGAATAAAACTTTTAAGAGGCATCCAAATAGACAAATAGAAAGTATTGTCTTTGAGTTATTCAAAGAAGCATACACACTTGGGCATATAACAAAAACAGATATTTGCGAAAATATAAAAATAGAAGGACTTAGACAAGACATCATTGAAATATGTGGCATCGAGGATTAATCAACATGAACATTGAAAATATCGAAAAATTTTATGAAGACAACATAGAATATTATGAGAGATTGAAAACCTTAATATCTTCTAAAATAAACGGAAGGATACCACACCACAAAGTAGTTGTTTTAAATATACTAGTCATGTTATCAGAAGTGTCTAAATATTTAGAAATAGGAGTACATAACGGAGCGTCGATGTCCTACGTTGTAAACCAAGACTCGCAAAAAATAGAGTGTTTCGGCTTGGATTTGTTTCAATCAGCAAAATACATAAATAATCGTGATTCGGTTAAATATATGTCTGACAATATTTCAAAAGAAAAAAGCTACAGCAACATACAAAATAACAACAAAAGTGAGAGCAAGATTACATTAATAGAAGGTAATTCCCAAGATAAAAAAGTAATAAAAAGGCTAGAAAATTTAGAGCTAGATCTATTATTTATAGATGGAGATCACTCGTATAGTGGTGTTAAGAATGACTTCAATAATTATTCTCCAATAGTAAAAAGTGGAGGACTTATTGTAGTCGATGATTATGCCACTCATGACAGAAGATATGAGGGAGTTGTTACCTTTTGCAATAAAGAGATCAATGAAAAAGAATTTAGTAGAATAGGAGTATTTATGGACAACGAACTAATACTTAGAAAGATATAAACATTAAAATGACAAACCATATATCTGACAAGGGTAAAATAAAAAAAAATAATACATGGACATTAAAACTATAATATTAGCTAGAGGTGGCAGCAAGGCTATCCCAAATAAGAACATCATAGATGTTAACGGGAAGCCGCTGTTGTGGTATACAGCTAAAGCCTCCATGAACTCCAACGTAAACGAGACTTGGGTAAGCACAAACTGCCCTGAGATTAAAAGAGTAGCACTAGATATAGGATGCAAGGTAATCGACCGTCCCGACGAGATCTCCCAAGACCACTCCAAAAGTGACGAGGCTCTGGTTCACTTCGCCCAGAACGTAGACTTCGACACACTTGTTTTCATACAGCCCACATCTCCCCTGCTAAAACCAGAAGATATAAATAGAGGGCTATTATTGATGGAAGAATATGATTCGGTATTCAGCGCGTGCAGGGAGCATTGGATTCCAAGATGGAGTTTAGAAGGACATCCAGATGGTTGGGATATTAACAACAGACCTATGAGGCAAGACATGCCAGAGGTGTTCGTTGAAAACGGTGCATTTTATATAACAAAAAGAGAGACTCTCCTCAGTTCGCAGTTAAGATATAGTGGGTCTATCGGTATTGTTGAGATGCCTCTACTGAGAAGTTTCCAGATAGACACTTATGATGATTTGGAACTTATGAGGAATATAATATGAGAGCCTTAGTCACAGGAGGAGCCGGTTTTATCGGTTCTAATCTGGTTGACACACTAATCCGCCTTGGACATGAAGTAGTTGTGATTGACAATGAGTCGGCTGTGGTGCATGAGCAGTTTTACTGGAACGACAAGGCCAGCAACCACAAAGAGGATATATGTGATTTTGACAGGGTAAGGCCTCTGTTTGAGAATGTGGATGTTGTGTTTCACCTCGCTGCTAGGTCTAGGATTCAACTTAGCCTACAAAACCCTACCAAGACTGTAATGGTGAACACATATGGAACCTGCAATGTCCTCCAGTGCGCTAGAGAGGCTGGCGTTAATAGGGTCATCTACTCATCGACCTCTTCTGCTTACGGCTTGACAGACCCTCCACATAGTGAAGATGGCGAGACCGATTGCCTTAACCCATACTCTATATCGAAAGTGTCGGGAGAGAGGTTATGCAAGATGTATACAGACCTCTTTGGCTTAGACACTGTAATCTTCAGGTACTTTAATGTTTATGGTAACAGACACCCATTAAAAGGTCAGTATGCTCCTGTTATTGGTTTATTTCAAAAACAAAAGAGTGAGGGTAAGCCATTGACGATTGTCCCTGATGGAGAGCAGAGAAGAGACTTTACGCATGTAACAGATGTAGTGAATGCGAATATACTTGCCTCGACCGCAGAACTAGAATCCTATGGGGAGCTATTTAATATAGGCTCAGGAGTCAACCACTCAATACTTGATCTATGTGATATGATATCAGATGACAGGGTTCTGATTGAGCCCAGACCAGCAGAAGCTAGAGAGACACTAGCGGACATATCAAAGGCTCGCCAACTTCTAGGGTGGTCTCCAAAGGTACAGCTTAAGGATTGGATTAATGACAATATACGTTGATATAGAAAAAATACTTAAGGACAATAAACTATTTTGGCAATATCCAGTATGCACAGAAAAAAAGTTCTATCTACAGAATAAAGAGGACATAAGCTATCTGGGTTTTCCTTGGGCGACAATGATAGACAGTGGCGTCAACTACAGAGCCATTGCTGAGCTAGCCTCGCTCATCGACGCAGATAGGGAGTATTACACCTGTTGCCAACATATATATTTCCGTGACTTTGCACTTCTATTCTCAGATCTGAATATAAAAACTGTTTACACCCCCCATAAAGAAACTGGAGAGGATGTTATTGAGGGGATAGATCTATTGCCCTGCCCCCTGTATGCTGTAAATGTAGAAGACCCGCAAAGAAACGCCCACTTCCAAGGTCAAGACTTCATGGAAAACAAGAGAGACCTACTCTTTAGCTTCATAGGTTACTATAGAGAGAGTTATTTAAGTGATGTCAGGGCAAAAATACTCAATCTTAAAGATGATGAGGGACAAATAGAAAAACTGGAAAATTGGCACTTCGAGGAGATAGTATATAGTAGCAAACAAAACTACGACAACAGATATGACCCCTCTCAATCGCACGAGGAAAGAACAGGAAAATATAATCAAACCCTGCTAAACTCTAGATACTCTCTCTGCCCTTCAGGAGCAGGCCCTAACTCGATTAGATTTTGGGAAAGTCTGGCTGTGGGAGCAATACCAGTCCTGTTAGCGGACACGCTTGAACTACCTAAACATGACCTGTGGAACGAGGCAATACTCAGAGTAAAAGAAGATGAGGTGGAGTCTATTCCCGACTTATTGAAAAGCATAAGTGAAAAAGAAGAAAGGGAAAGAAGGGCTAAGTGTTTAGAAATCTATAGTTTTTACAGGAACAATTACAAGAATGATAAGAGTTAGAAAGAGGTCGCTATGACAGCAATATTTACTTCTCATAAGCTATCGTTGGATGAGTGCCCTCCAAATTTGAAGAAAAACCTCGGCCTTTGGGACTCTCTCAACCCATCGTATGATTTCAAATATTATAATGATGAAGAGATGAAAACGTGGATGAAGGAGAGCACCAGTGAAGAAACCTTCGCCTTGTTTAGTAGGCTCAATACAGGAGCGGGAAGAGCAGATATGTTTCGTATCTGCCACCTGCATATTGATGGGGGCGTCTGGGTTGATGCAGACCTACCAGCATTTGATATTAATAAACAAAGCCCGCAATTTGAAGAGACGCTGAGAGAGAATAAGGCGGTACTTGTTCGTAATAGAAAATGCGACAATCCGCGATTCACTTTTATAGCAGGGGTCAGCGGGAGCAGACTCTTTTCAATACTAAAGGAACAAATCAACGAGCACATTATTCTCGCTATAAAAAATCACTCTTCAGACCACCTTGGAAATGTTTTTACTTTACACAAACTTCTGCTTACAATGTGCGGTTTTGAAGATGTTATTAAAGCTGGCCCCCGCAGTGAATGGCCACAGGGCTATGCTTTTCATGGAACTATCCCCCTTAATGTCCCACATGAAGTTGACGGGGTGAACTTTATATATATAGATGATATAGTACCGGAGAGAGAAACTTATGATGAGGAAAACGTGTATGCCGGATATGCGGAAGACTTAAAACATATGAGTGTTGCCCATCACGGTCAAGTTGATCGAGTTTGTACAACGCAGAAATCGTACACTAGGAGATAACATGTTGAAAAAAAGACCAGTTGTGGCAATTCCACCGTCGTATGATGAGTCAGGCGCTTTAGAAACAGCCTCGACGAAGAAATACTTGAAGCATTTGCAAGAGTCCAAGGCGACTACTGTTATGACGACTGCCGGAACATCCCAGTTCAATTTACTGACTACGGATGAAATCCATTCTTTGAATGCCTGTATATCCGAGAATTTCGATGGAGAAATCATCTTAGGTATTCCGGGCGCAAGCTCCATAGGGGTGGCTAAGTTTCTTGATTCAGTAGATTATATCGGTGACAATACAAGTCTGATGGCCCTTTACCCAGATCGTTTTTATGATCAAGAGACCATTGTAAACTATGTAGCGTCGATATGTCAGTCTCTGGGTAGCAGTGTTTACCTACACGCTCCGAAGATGAGATCTGGATATGGGGGAGACTGGAATTATAATGCGGACATAATAAATAAGATGAGCGATGAAGGCCTTGTAAAAGGTATAAAGGAAGAACATTCAAGTTTATCGGATTCTTACAACTTTATATCACGATTAAATGATAGCATAGATATTATTGTTGCGGGAGGAAGCATGCGGAGGTTTTCTTTTCTGGAATCGGCTGGTGCGAATTCATTCTTGTCGGGCGTAGGAAACTTATTTCCAGAGATTGAGAATAAGTTCCTTGAGGGGCATTATAATAGACAAGAGTGTTTAGATTTGGAAACAAGGTTTTTCAGTGTGTTCATGAAATACGGTTGGCATAAATCGCTTCGCGCTGGATTAAAACACATGGGGTTGACCTGTTTCAATGATAGGCAGCCTTGGCCTCCGGTGAATAATGAAGAGTTAAAAGATATATCTTTAGTGATTGAGGAAATACAGAATGGATAAGGTTTGGATCTTAGGCCCATGCGTCTTAGAGGGTCGAGAATTCTTTTTTGACTGCTTGCAACGAATCGAAAAAATCATGTCTGGCGAAGACTGGTACATGAAGGCAAGCTTTGATAAGGCCAATCGCACATCTGTACATGGGGGCAGAGGTAAAGGTCTGGATTATTGCAAGGACATATGGAAAGAAGCTAAGGAGGAATATCCCGATATAAAGTTTACCACTGATGTTCATGAAGTTTGGCAGGTGGAGGAGTTAGCAGGATTGATTGACCTAGTGCAAGTACCGGCTTTTTTATGTCGGCAGACAGATCTAATCGTAGAGTGCGCTAGGGTTTTTGACAAAGTTAACGTAAAGAAGGGACAGTGGCTTGGGCCCGACAACCTGATCAAATCTGTCGATAAGATTAGAGAAACAAATGAAAATTGTGAGGCTTGGATCTGTGATAGGGGTAGTAATTTTGGTTACTATGATCTTTTTGTTAATTTTGGGATTGTAGACAGGTTAAAAGAACATTATGATAAGGTGATCCTAGATTGTACCCACTCGATACAACGATCACGGGCAGTATACGAAACTCAAGGAGATAGAAGCTTGGCCGAAAGATACTTCCTAGCGGCAGATATATTCAATTATGATGGGGTATTTGCAGAAGTACATCCAGACCCCGATAATTCTGTATCAGATGGCGATTGTCATTTGCGATTACAGGAATTAGAGACACTAGTTTCAAAGGCAAAGAAGGTGTCCGATGGACTTTAACCATCTGAAAAAGAACGACACATCCTATATTAAACATTTCAGGAGAGCAATGTATATTGCTGGTGTTATGGTTACAGGGGGGCTTCTCTGCTGTATTCATTCCTTTTTTCCGTTCATTTTTACAGAGTCTGCGAGTAAAAGAATTAAAAAATTACACAACATATTATGAAGAACTTAGCAGTAATACCGGCAAGGGGAGGCTCCACAAGACTTAAGGGTAAAAATATCTACCCCTTGGGCGGTAAGCCTCTGATAAGATGGATCACTGAAGCTGTAGTTGACTCTGGCTGTTTCGATACAATTCTAATATCTACTGATGACGACAGAATTTTTGACTCTGTGTCCGATTTAGGAGTTGGCAGACATATCCGACCAGAACAACATGCTACCACACAAGCAACAGTCCTAGATGCAATGATGAATTTAATGGGGCTTTTTGATGGGTTTGATACATTTTCTTATTTTTTACCAACCTGCCCCTTTGTAGACCCCGAAGATATACGCAGTGGTATTAATCTGTTGCGTGATGCAGACTTCGCCATAAGCATGACACAGATACCAGAGACCATTCAATTAGCATGTGTAATGAATGGGGACAGCGTGCTGCCTATTTTTGATAATCTAGAGTGTGGCCTGACTAACAGTAAGTTTATAAAAAAATACTATAAGCCGTCAGGAGCATTTTATATGGGGTGGTGGAATACACTTAGGAAGACCCAAAACTTCTTTAAGGGAAACGTAAAAGGAGTATTAATCCCACACGAAAGATCTATCGACATAAATACGATAGAAGATATTAAGTATGCGGAGTCCTTACTATGAAGCCTTATATCAACTGGAAACCAGAAGAAGATCAATATTTGAGAAGTGGTGAGCGATTATTGCATGAGCAGATTCACGATATAAAGTATTCTAACAATGAATTTAAGCACCACCCAGACAGGCTGAAGTATCTTCGTCTGGGAGAGGAAATGGCTGGCCAGACAATTTCCGGAACAGTTTTAGATATCGGATGTGGTAATGGATATAGCTCGGTTCATATTTGTAAAACAAGAGATATCGAACAGATTCACACAATGGAGTGTGATGTACCCGCTGTAGATAAATTAATAAGGGCCAACTTTAACAATAATAATATCCCAGAAGAACTCTACGAATTAATTTTGGGCAGCTTCAATAAAATTCCTAATAAAGAGTACTATGATTTTGTTATATCACTGGGAGCAATACATCATTCCAGCAATTTGTTAGTAACCATGCGAGAGATATATGGCTGTCTAAAGCCCGGTGGATTTTTTATAGCCCACGAACCATATCTAGCAGACACAACACAAAACAGTGTTTATGTAGAAAAAAGCAGAGAGTTCAAAAAAGTTCAAGGGTTAATTGAAATTCAGGAATCAGAACGAGACGATCATTTTTTCAGAAAATGTGAATACATGACAGCGTTTTATCATAGTGGATTTATTGTTAATGTAAATGATGTAAAATCTAAGGGGGAGATAAGCAATGCCGTTATGGTGCTTAAAAAGCCACTTGAAAAACCAAGTTTCATTCCTCATTCTTGGATCGCAGAATGATAAAAACGCTCACAAGGAGAAACACCGTATCTCATATGCACGACACATTAGTGTCAGACGGGGTGTTTAAGATTGACCAGTACATTACGGGTAATGATTTACAAGAATTGTACAGCGAAGTACAAGAAAGGTGCCAGAATGAAGCGGGGCATTATGAGTTTGGACGAAACTACAGAGGGCCTTCTTTGGACAGGTTTGATCGTAATAGCGCAATATTTAAAACTTATGACGCCCAATGGATGAAGCAGTTGTCATCGAAATATGGTGGTGTCCGCTATGGAAAAAACGTATACGCCACCCATGACTATAAGAATACGGGTGAGCTGGCAAGAAATGGATGGTTGCATTTTGATAGGAACTGGTGCTTAAAGTTTTTCATATATCTAACAGATGTGGAGGAAGGGTGCGGGGCGTTTGTTTGCTCACCCAAGTCTAGACAAAAAGGAGAAAGTCTACGAAGCGAAGCGTGGAAAGCGGGTGGCAATTATGAGAATGTTAAAAATAGAATAGAACTAGATTACCCAGAATTGCTGGAAGAATACCCATCGGAACCCGTTGAAGGGAAGGCTGGGACGCTTATAGTATTTGACACCAACACTTTTCATAAGGGCGGTCTGGTAGAAGAGGAAAAAGAGAGATTAGTCGTGAGGCTTCACTGTGGATAAACTTAAACAATTATGTGAATTTGAAGGAAACCTTAGCTTTGTAAATTGCGCCGGATTTGATTGGGGCGATTCAATCTCTATTGTTGGTAGTTCGGGTATACTAAGCCGTAGGAACGATGCAAAAGACATAGACTCGAACGATAGCGTAATGCGATTTAACCACGCAAAAACCGAAGGTTTTGAAAATGTATGCGGCAAGAAGACAACTATTGTCTTGGTAAATAATCACGCACTCGAATTAATATCAAATATAAATCTTAGAAAAGAATTTGAGTCCAAGCATCCAGAATGCAAATGGGACTATATCTATGATCTTAAAAACCTGAACATAATTTTAAGACCAGACTACCCCGACCGACACAGGCTCACGATTAAAAAAGTCTGTGAGAATAACAATGTCGCCATAATAACTAAGAAAGCGGATCACTTGGCGAGAACGCTACTTGACAAAATGCCGTCATGTGGGTTCAGCGGGCTGATGATTGCTATTGAATATTGCGAAAAAATAAATTGCTACGGATTTAATTTTAATCAAGACCCTTCTGTAGACAAGCATTATTTTGAAAAGGGGCATCAGACAGTTGGCGGATGCCATGACTTTCTAAAGGAGCAGGAGATATTTAAAAAACTACACGATACAGAAAGAATTACATTAAATTACTAGTTGGAGAATAAAATGTTTAATTGGATAAAGAAGCTTGTTCCGTTTCATGTGAAGCCGACTATGGAGATGTTGGAGGCGCAGCAACAAAAGAATGAAAGATACTACCAGCTTAAATGCAATGAGATCTTGCAGGGCGAGGTTGAGAAAAGAATGGGGGACGGCACTCGTGTTGATATCTTGACTGACGACCTTGCTATTGAGGTAGACTTCGCCAAGAAATGGTATGAAGCAATCGGGCAGGCCTGCCACTATGCAAACTTAACTGGAAAAAAGCCTGCTATTATCCTGATCGTTCGAGAGCAAAGCCAAGAGAAGTATATCCGTGCTGCCGCTAGAGTCTGCAAGACCACTAAAGTCAGATTAAATGGGGACGATTACCATGTAACTATGCTAGTTCATCGAGATTTATCTTGACACGAGTTGTCAATGTTGTATAATACACTGCATGAGGATAAAAAGAATGAATATAAATCTGTCAGCGCCCGCTAATCCACTAGGCTATGGAGTGGTTGGCTTAAACGTATTAAAGTCTCTATACGAGAAGGATCATAGGGTAGCATTCTGGCCAATCGGCAACGTTGAGTGTGACGAATCCGACGCTCCCATGATACATGAGACAATCGCCAATCAGTCTTCTTACGATAATAAGGCTCCTAGCTTAAGGATCTGGCATCAACACGACTTGGCGCAACATGTTGGTAAGGGTAAGAACTGCGCCTTCCCTATTTTTGAGCTTGATACATTCACTGATCGTGAGCTGTGGCACCTAAGCCAACAAGATACAATTTTTACATGCTCGAAGTGGGCAGCAGAAATAGTGATAGATAGCATCCGAAAGAATGATGTAATGCGTGATTACTTCGATGATATCAGAGTCAAGGTCGCTCCTCTAGGCGTAGACAGGACAGTATTCTACGAATCCCCAACCCAACAATCAGATACTACAATCTTTTTGAATATAGGAAAGTGGGAGATAAGGAAGGGTCATGATGTGTTGGCAGATGCTTTCAATCAGGCCTTTGATCTAGATGACAATGTAGAACTCTGGATGATGAACCACAACCCATTCCTTAGTGAAAGTGACGACTGGGAGTGGAAGAGGATGTATAAATCCGGTAAGATGGCAAATAAAATAAAATTCTTAGAAAGAGTGGAGTCTCACACTGAGGTTGCCGATATAATGCGTATGGCCGACTGTGGAGTCTTTCCATCTCGCGCCGAAGGCTGGAACCTTGAAGCGTTGGAGATGATGTCTTGTGGTCGCCATGTTATTGTGACAGACTACTCTGCTCATACGGAGTTTTGCAACAGCTCTAACTCACACCTTATAGAGATTAATGCTCTTGAACCTGCCTTTGATGGGATATGGTTTAATGGTCAGGGGAACTGGGCTAGAATAGGAGATAGTCAGATTCAACAATTATCTTCCCATATGAGAAAAATTTATGAACAAAAGAAGAGGGATGGGGATATACTTAACTTAAGCGGCATAGACACGGCCAAAGAATTTAGCTGGCAAAACACAGCAAACTTATTAACGGAAGGCATTTACTAATGGCCACAGTACCTAGAGAAGAGATGATAATATCTAAAGATTATGCGAAATCTTGCGATTACTCTTGGTCTGCGGGGTTGACAGAGCCACTGCCTTCTGGTATAATAAACATACCAATCGAGCACTTCTATGAGTTCATGGAGACTTGTGGGGGCACTGATAACGAATATATTATTGTAAGCCAACGGAGCGATTTAGGCCTTGCGTACCAACGAGAATTCCCTGTCTCTGCCGATATGGAGAAATGGGTAAAGTCTTTGCCTTATATAGACGGCCTTATGAATTTTACTGACTTAGGCTATAGATCCCTTGAAATTCCACCTCGATGTGATGTGACTAAGTGCGAGATCACTGATAATTATTCAATTAAATGCGATAGCTACACTTGGTCTACAATACCAAATGTTCCTAGTAATGTAAAAAAGTGGTATATGACAAACTGCATGACAGAGGAACCGGGCCACTTAATATGTATACCTTTCGGCATTCTTGATGATGAGGCAGCCGACAAACTAGCTCAAACACCACAGCTAGATAAAAAGAACTGGCTATATGCAAACTTTCAAACATACACCTTAGAGAGATTTTACTTGAAGAGTCAACTTGGCGCTAAGTCTATGTCGCAAGACTGGATAACATTCGTCAGTGAGGCAAAACCAATAGAGGAGTATTTTAGAGACATTTCAGAACATCGCTATGTGATGTGTCCGGATGGTAACGGTATTGACTGTTTTAGAACTTGGGAAACCCTATATCTCGGATCTATTCCGATTGTAAAAAGAAGCCGAGTCACCGAACAATTTTCCGATCTTCCGATACTAATAGTAGACGATCTATTTAGTGTAACTTTAGAGATGCTTGAGGAAAAGTATGAGGAAATACTTTTGAAAAAGGATAATTTGGATAAAGCAAAACTAAGTTATTGGACAAAGATTTTTAAGGAATCTAAAGATGAAAATTGTAATTAAAGATATAGATAAGACTAAGTTAGAGAAAAGCAATCTGTTTGGAAGTGGCAATGAGATGATGTCGCTGCAAGAATATACAGACATTGCAAAGAGATGTATTGGGCATTTTGCTAGCTCAGACCTAGCTTCACAAATGCTTAAAAGCGAGGACGCCATCTCCTTCGTAGCAGAACACCTGATGATGGCGACTTGTCGATACGATGAAACCAAAGGGCGAACCCTACGCAGCTACCATAACCAATGCGCTATTTGGGCGATACAAAACTGGGTTGCCAGAATTAGAAAAACAACAGACTATGAAATCCTTTCCCTGAATAAAGAACTGAGAGAAGAAGGTGCGGCTAGGGAGATGTATCAAGTAGTTGAAGACGAGAGACCATTGCCTCTAAATGAGATAGAGCGAGAAGAGAATGCAGAAGAGGTCAACAGGCTTCTATCCTCACCTGCCCTATCTAAACTAGAGAGAGAGTGTATTTCAATGAAGTTTTTACAGGAAATGACAGCAACAGAAATCGCTGAGCAAATGGATATAAATAGAAAGTTAGTCTATACAAGTATCCAAAAGGGCGTTGCTAAACTTCGGGAATTTTATAATGAAGATTAGAACTCTTCTTTCTTTAATTAAACTTGACCCAGTAGACCCAAGCCAGATGTCTCTCGGCTTTTTAGAGCAGGGAGACAGGCTTGAGTCTGTTATGTCAACCATCAAGAAGAATGAAGGCTCCGCTTTGACGGCCTTGAGACTGGCGGCTGAATATATTGATGTCGAGGTTGATTGGCTTGATATACAACAAGTAGGTTTTTTTGACAAAGAGGAGGAGGATACGGTAATCCTCGCCTATAGAGTAAGAGTTCCCTCTACAGTCAAAATGCACAAAGAACCAAAATGGGTTTCTTTGGAAGACTTGAGACATGTGCATACTAAAATTAACGAACAGGAACTAAGGATACATCTAAGGTCTATAAGTGTTTGATCCAAATAAAGAAGAAGAAGAAGATTCTGGGTATGTTAAGTTTTCTTTCAATGGCACAGAGGGAGACCCCGAGTTCGTGATAGAGACCTGTTTTCCAAAAGGGTTGTCTCTCAATGAAACTATTGACTTTATGGCACAAATGCTGTTCTATGTACATAGCGGGAGCCTAACAGAGCAAAACGCCTCTGCTGTCCTTCAAAACTGCTCTGAAGCAGGGCAGTATGAACTTGGTGCGAGGATCATCCAAAG
>CEUO01009174.1_pt1 | contig 29787 bp, 34 predicted proteins | sample 531391 | NCBI WGS metagenome assembly CEUO01 (sample SAMEA2622799, study PRJEB7988) | marine metagenome | isolation source: saline water (ENVO:00002010), including
GAACTGTCAAACTCAATAGACGATACATTGATTGGAAATGCATCGTAAAAATGAAACTCCATTTGTGGATTCATTGCACTTGTCAAAAGTGTGAGAACAATAGTAGAAACTGTTCCACCTCTTGCAGTTGGATTTGAACCACTTGCTTTGAGTTTGCGAAACTTTTCTTGTCCTTCCGCAAGTCCAAGAGCTATGATTCGGTCATAAATCTCAGTCCAGTTTTTCATGTGTTCATCTACGATAAAACGAACTGACAACTCTTCAAAACTTACTCTCGAACCAGCTACAGGAATAGTTGCAGTTGGATTGAATATCTCTATTGCATCTATCGAAACGCCTGGGATGTTCGCTGCCTGACAAAACCATGTCATGTGTGGAGCATCTTCCATCGTCAGACGAAAACTGACATTAGAGAGATAGTTTAAATTTTCGGGTACTTTATTTGATGCGCTCATACTATTATTTATTTCCAGTATTCTTTAACAAAATCATCATTCACTTCATCTGGTTTTGGCAAACCATGAAACACTACAATTTTAGCATCATTTATAGGACTGAATTTGTAACTTGCGAGCCAACCTTCGGGAAAATAATCAATTTTTATATTATTCTGAATCAAAGAAAAATACATCCACTCTTGGTCACTGTTGAATACAACAGGGGGAAGATTCATTAAATCATGGTAAGTAACTTTACCATTATATCCCAAAGCAGAATCATAAAATTTTTCTTCCATCAAACCATTTCTTTTCTCGTAAAAATCCTCTGCTACAAAACTTAAACTTCCAACGTCAAACCTCATAGCCGAACCATTAAATGGTCTTATGTCTTCATTTAACATCATCCCATAGTCAACGTAATCCATATTCCATTCACTTATAGAAACAAATTTACTTTCTGGTGAAAAATCAAAGAATTCATTTATGTTATCCTTAATGACAACATCCAAATCAAAGAAAAGAATCTGACCTTCTATATCGTATAGAGTTTTTTCAAAAAGTGTTACTTTATTCCAACATATTTCTAAATCTGTTCTAGGTATATCAAACACTTCTACATTTGGGTCTATACCTTCTGGGTCTTCTGTTAAACAGATGAACCTATCAAAGTTAGAACAATTACGATTGACAGCACGATAAAGTTTGTTTACGTAAGATGAGTCAAATTTTTTACCCCACTTGATACACACTATATTATTTTTCATATTATCTCAATTTTTGATTCAGGATACTTTTCAACGATATCATTGACATATTTTTCCCAATTATCAGCATCTTTGGGTCTGTATGTTTCTGGATGTCTCAAACCATCGTGAGAATGTGCATCTGTTTTATACAAAAATGTTCCATCATAAACATTTCTATAATTACCACTCTTCAATCCATCAAAACCATACATTACGATTTCTTTATGACCATTTTCTGCGGCTCTTTGTAATGCCATGGTTCCTGTGCTTGGAAGTTCAGTTAATGGTTTAAAGTTCCATTCGTATTGTGGTGTTTCCTCTTCGTTTACCCATAGTACTTCATGGACATTGCCTGCATAACCCATATACACAAAACTTGTAGCCGTATCTCTGTTGCCTGTATAATTGATATTTACACCTTGATTTGGTGGTAATGAAAGACGTATACCCTGCAAAACATCTTCAAAGTAATGGACAGGTAAAACATCTAAATCTGAAAATACACAATTGCCTTTATATTTGTCTTTGTGTATTTCAGATACCATTCTAAAATCGTTTGCAAAAAGAAAATCTGGTTCCCAATCTCTGTAAAGTGCATTACAACCATAAACAATACCATCTTTTTTCAATTCGTCTAAATCTAAATGTTGTCTACTTGGACCATTACCCAAAACATATGCTTTGAATTCAGAACACTCAACTGTCGCTTTTTGGTTTTCTCTTTTGACTATCACTTGCACCATATTATCTCCACAGGAAAATTACTACAAACAAAAAAGGGAGAGGATTTCGTCCTCTCCCTTTGAAATCCCTACAATATGTAGGTAATGAATTACATCAAGTTAGCAATTCTGCACTTTCTGTAATATTCATTTTGTTCTGCAGCAGCGTTTGAAGTAACACCTGTTACTCGTCCACCAGCAGCAGTACCTTCAGCTGCAAGTCCACCTTCTGCAAATGGATTTGCAACCATTCCGTATCGTGTTTTGAAAGCGATACGTGGTTGAAAACTGGAACTATCAACCGCACGAACCATTTGCAATGGAACATATGGGCAATAGAAAATACCAGCATCCATTGGAGATGCACCTTTATAACCTACTGTATAGTATTCTGCAGCATTCTTTGCAGCAAAAGGATCAACATACACTTTGTAACGTCCGTTGAGAACACCAGCAAAAGTATTTGATGCTTCGTCAACGTTAAGGTCTGTGCTCATTGAAGGTGCGTAGTCAAGGACTCCGGCCATCTGAAGAGCAGATGCAACGTCTGAGGATGTAATGATGATGTTTCCTTTACCTCGGCGAGTTCCCTTAGCAATGGAGTTAGCATCACGCTCAATGTGCATCATAAGACCTTTGAACTTCTCAACCATCCAACGTCCGTTAGAATCTGTGTCAAGGTCAAATACACCAGTGTTAGTAGAAGGTGTGTCACTGATCTTTGCGTTGATGTAAATCTTACGAACAACCTCACGATTGATCTCTGCAAGAATTTCAGCGGAAAGAATGTTTGCAAGTTCACCCTCAGCATCAAGACCATGAACAGCACGCAGGTCTTGTGCAAGTTCCATTGAATAGGAACCTTTGAGTGCTCTTGTTCCAGCGGCAACTGAAACTTTTTCAATTGTGAAAGTCATTTCATTTGAAATGTCTCCCTCACCAGTTGTTGTTGTCATTGCCGAACCAGATGAGTAAACAGTTGCAGTAGCATTTGCTGTTCCATCTGTATGAATTAAAAGCCCTGGTGTTGTTACTGCATCACCAGTTGAATTTCCGGCTTGTCCAGAGAAACTAGTCAATGCTTCATTAAAAAGTTTTTCTTCTCTGTCCTGTGTTGCATTAGCAGTAGCTGCACGAGCACGTAATGCAAAAATAAGTCCAGTTGGTCCAGACATTGGTTGTACACCACAAATATCATAAGCGATAAGTTGTGGCATTGCACGGCGAACCATGCTGATAAGAACTGGGTCAGCAAAAGCGACATCAGTTTGAGTAGGATTACCCAATACACCACCAACGTTAGGATCTGGTGTTGAAAGACCCATTGCAGTCAATGGTGTTGCTTCTGAAAGAAGTCCTCCACCTTGCTGGTCTTGAGCAAATTGTTTTTCAACATTCTCAAGACATAAAGCAGTTACCGCTCTTCGATGACTATCCTTAATCTCTGGGAGTTCGGGATGGTCAAGAACAGGCGCCCACTTTTTATTAATTTGTTCTGCGAGTTGCATTTTAAAACTCCTGTTATGTTTTAAAAACTATGTAAAAAAATTACTTACGAGCAATTGCTTTGCTGTAAGCTTCCATGATGTTGTTCATCTTAGGGGTTTCATCAACCTCTTCTTCTGAAACGACATCTTCTTGTTCAATATTTTCATCCTGTTTAACTTGATTAGGAAAATAACTCTCCTTAATCATTTTTACCTTATTCTCAAAATCATCTGCATTTTCCTCATATGTGACTCCATCAACCAAAGATTTCATTTTCTCTGCTTGTGTGTCTGCAAGGTCTTCACATACTTCTTCAAGAATTTTGTTTTTGCGATAATCGTTGAGTTCGTCTTTAACCTTGACGTTCTCTTGAATTTGAGAATTTAACTTCTCTTCTAGTTCCTCAACTTTGTCAAAAAGGTTCTCTACAATGTCAACCTTCTCTTCTGGAACTTCGATGTAATGTTCGGTAAATAGATTTTTCAATCCACTCATGAACTCTTCTGTGATTTCGCTTCTCAAGGAACTTTCAAGTGCAAGTTCGTTTTCTTTCATCCACTCTTCTACTACGTAGTTGAGGTATCCGTCAACTTTTTCAGTCAACTCATCACGGAAAGAAACGATTTCTTCTTGCAAGTTATCTTGAAATTCTTTTTCGAGTTCGTCAATTTTTTCACTCGAAACTTCCATTACCTTTTGATGTACTGCGGCTTCGAAAATTGTTGCTGCTTTTGATTTGAATTCTTCGGAAAGTTCTTCTCCTTGAACCAAAGCGGCAATGTCTTCTTTGACATTGATTTCAGGCATCGCAACTTTCATTTTCTTTTTCTTCTTACCGACTGCAACCTTATCTCCTTCTGGATCAGCAGTCATTGGATCTTCTCCACCCATGTCTTCTGCTTCGATTACATCAATAAGTTCTTTGAAACGTTTTGAAACTTCTTCTTTTTTCAATCCGTTTACTTTGTCAAAAAGTTGTTTGATCATTGCAGTTTTAGTAGAAGGAATTTGAATCTCTTCAATCTTCTCTTCTTCTACAGTTTCTTCTGCAACTTGCTCTGGAGCTTCAACAAGTTCCTGTTCTTGCTCGGTCTGTTCCAGAACTTCTTCTTGGTTATTAATTTCTTCAGTCATTGAAACTCCTAAAGTTTTTATAAGTAGTTCGTTACTGTTAATATTTATAAAACTTAAAGATTAGACAATAAATTTTTGAATTCTTTGAGTTTTACTTCTTCAAGTTGTTTTGAAGATGCTTTTTGAATATTTGTCTTTGCACGCTCAACATCCTGTGCTTTCAACAAACCATTATCCCAAACCCATTCCACACCTTCCATAATACCTTCAACAAAAGCATTTGGTGCAGAAGGATCTGCTACAATATCAGCCGCAGTTGCAAGATAAAAATCATCCTGAACAATCTGTGCTTTCTTGTCTGGTTTCAGTGTTCCCATACCTCTTGAGGAAACACCTAATCTTGCACCTTCATCAATCAAACTTTTTACGATCTGACCATTCGGTGTATCAAGAATCTTTGCTCTTCCGATAAAGTTTTTTCCATCCTCTACCAACTCTGTAATCATGTGTGAAACACGATCAAGATTTACAGTTGGTCCGTCTGGATGTCCCAACTCTCCAAAGGCTCGTTTTGGTTCTACGTACTCTTTGACGTAACGATTAACCTCTTTTTGAAGAACTTCTTTTGGATAGATTCGTCCGTTTTTGTTTTTCTGCTCGGACTGCATAAAGATACCTTCAATGAAATATTGCTTTTTTCCGCCGGCACCTTCTTCAATAAGTTCATAATCTACTGATTCTGTTAATTCGCAGATTAATTTCATATTTGCCTTTATTTTGCGTTACTAAATGCAAAATCCAAAACTTTCATAAAAGATTTGGTATCTTTATTCATGTTCATTTGCATTTTTTTCTTGTTGGAAGAATTAAGTGAGTCATATGTTTTCAATAACACATTTGCTGAATCTGGGTCGATTGGAACCTCTGTCCCAGAATCGAACTTTATTTTCATTTCTTTTTTCTTTTTGGAAATGTTTCGCAACATATTAATTACATCTTCTTTTATTTGTTTTTCTTCGTCCATTGGGTACTTGATGTAATTTGCAGCTGATTCCAATTTTTCTCTTGCAGAATTTATTTTGTTCATCCACCACGATTCCAGAGAATCATCACCCGACATGGAACTTAGTGCAGTTTCAATTTCAGAGATAGATTCAGACATGACCTTCAACGAGCGCATTGCACTTGGAACGTCTGTATGTCCGTCTTCTTGGATGTTTTGATTCTTAAATTCTGTTAGTGTTTTCATTTTACCCTTGGTAAATACCAACTGCTGTTAATTTAACATCTGCGTTAGCAGCAAAAATTTTATCTGTTGCATCCTTGCGAATCAAGACAGTTTCCATTGGTGCTAAAGTAAATGTACCTATGTCAGTACCACCAGATTCTTCAAGTGTTACTAAATAATCTGTTGTAGCATTTGTGTTTACACAACGAACAACTCTCGCCGAACCGACATTCGATGCAGTTCCAGAACCAGTTCCCGCCGCTGCTTCTGTTCCTTTGAGTATTAAAATGTTTGCACTCATGCCTGTACCTCCGTTGTTTCCTCTTCTGGTTCTATGATGGGTTCTGTCACAACTTCTTCAGGTTCTGCTTGAATTTCTTCTTCTGGTTCTACTTCAACCTTGTCTGCAAACATATTGTTTGAAACTTCTTGTTTTTTGGTTGCTAACATATCTACAACCTTAGAAGAAATAAGTTGATTGAAAGCATCGTTTACTTTCAAAGGGTTGTTCTGCATTGAAAAATCTACTATGTCCACTGTCTTAAACTCTTGCTGTTTTTGTGGTTGTTCTGACATAATCCTCCAAAAAATTGTCTATTAATATTTATAAAACTAGATGTCCTCATCTTCTGAGCCATCTGATTCACTTTCAAGTTCACTTTCGATTCTTTCGTCTTCCAATTGTGCTTCTTCTTCATTTTGTCTAAGTATGTTCGTCCTGAACCATTCTTTTGAATAATATTTTCCTACAAAATCTTCCATATCTCTTGCAAGAGTCATTCTTGCAGTCATAATCTCTTGATGTTTCAACTCTGTATAAAAATGGTCTGACGTAAAATCGTATTGTATTTTGTCTCTAATCTTAGACCACTCAGCAGAAGTCATCACTTTTTTCAATATTAACTGTTTTTCCATCACATCTTGAAATAATGAGGAAAATCTTATTTGAAGTTTTGCAACAAACTTACTGAACAGTAGTTCGTCCCTTGTGATTTCACTTTCTCTACCAAGAGAGAATCCTGAATCTGCTTCTAATCGTGAGACAGGAACGTGCATGGCTTTGTAAAGTTTTCTCTGAAAATATTCTACGTCATCCATCTGTCCAAGGTTTTCACCGCCTGGAAGTGTAGTAATTTCTGTTCCTCTTCCACCTTCTCTACGTGGTAACCAGTAATCTTCTAGCATTGACTGATGTCTGCGGTCATCCCTGACTTCACCTGTGTCAGAGTCATAAACCAACCGATTCTTGTATCGTGTCATAATGTCACGAATGTACTGTTCTGCTTTGACTTTTGGTAGATTTCCTACGTCAATGTAAAAAATTCTTCGTTCTGGAGCTCGTGATATGCGATAGATAACGATTGCATCTTCAACCATCCGTAACTGATTGAGTGGTTTGATTGCCTTGTGAAGATACGACAATACTTGTTTTTTCTTTGGGTCAAGGAGTCCAGATGTGCAATATGCAATACTGTCTTTGGAAATCAGAATACCTTGTTGATGTTGATTATTCAACCCAGCAGGATTATATGTGAATACTTCATCGACCTTTATGTTGACAGTATCTTGTGCTTTTTGTTTGTTGACTTGATTAACTTTTTTGATTTTTGTAGCATCCAAACTTCGTAACTCAACGATTCCTCTTGATGGGTCATTTTCGTCAATCATGATGTGGTAATATAATCTTCCCTCCACATACCATCTGCGAAAAATCTCATGTCCAAAGTTATTGAAGTTCAACAAGTCAAGGACAACATCAAACTCGTTTCGTATTTTTGTTTTGATTGATTCTGTAAGACCTGTGTTGTCAAGAAGAATATTTACTGGTCTTTCACCCTTTCCTGCAACAATTGCTTCGTTTACAATATTCTCTATTGCAATTTCACAATCTGAAAGTGAGGACATTTCACGATATTTAAAGATAAGGTCAACTTCACTTTTGTATGCACCTTCCATGTTGAGATAAGAACCATAAGCTCCTCCCCCAGCAATCATCATTGAACCATCTTCATTTTCTGGAAGTGCAAATGCAGGAATTCTTGCATTTGGTTCTTCTTCACTCTTTCTTTCAATTTTGAAACCAAATATTTCAAATGCCATTATTTAATCCTTTCATTTGTCATCCACTTGGACTCGTAAATGTTGGCGTAAAGGTTGCACTTCCACCAGTGTCACCACTTGATGCAGAAGCTGACTCCCAATGATCGTATGTCCATGTGCAAGAAAATTCTTCTATTTCTCCTGCACCCCAATCTAATGTTATTGGAGACAAAGCAGTTGGAAATGCGTTCATAAACTTGTATATTTTAATTGCATCACCCTGCTTACTGAATTGTGTAACTGTTAAATCTTTTTTATAATTAACGTTATCACCTTCAGATACCCCAAAACTACTATCTCTATTATTTAGTTTGACATTTGACACTAAATTCATCCATTCTTCAATAGTGTTTCTTATTCCAAAATCTTCATCGTTGATAATTGTAGTTTCCCAAGTGTCAAAGGTTCTATCACCAGCAATTTTGATCGATTTTCCATGAAAAAATACTTCATGAGTGCCAATATTAGATGCTGGTAGAGATGAAGCTCTAACAAGAAATTCTGAACGTGTAGGTGGGTTAGTTACACCCGATGGATAGAGAAGGTCAACTTTAAACAGGGAAGGTCTTGCCCCTCCCTGTTTTAAATTAGATTTGAACTCTGTGACTGAAAATGCCATTCATTATAAACTCATTATGCTGTTCCTGAAATCACGGAATTGTTTTCCTCTGCGGATGCTCCGTGACTCCAATAGTCATATGCCCAAGTGCAAGTATATTCTTCCACTGCATCACTTGACCAATCAAGTGCAATTTCACTCAATTCTGTAGGCCACAATTTATAAAACTTCCATGACTGAACGTCATTTCCACTTACGTCAACTTGTGTCACAACTGCTTCGCCTGGTGAATCAGTTATACCATTTTCACCATCTCTTGTGCCATCTGCTTGACCAGATAGACGATACATCCAATTCATTATTTTTTCACGAATTGCAAAATTTTCATCATTAATAATTGTGGTAGTCCAATTGTCATAAGTACGAAATCCTGTCATTTTGTATGCTCGTCCAGCATAGTTTACTGGTAATGCTGCAATCGTAGCAGCAGGAACTGCCGCTGCTTTGACTAGTATATTTTCAGTGTCAGAAAAAGAAAAATCAGCAGATGAGTCAGTTATAGAAATTTTATATAATGATGGTCTTGCACCACCCGCTGCAGCTGCGGCAAAGAGGTTACTTTTAAAATCTGTTACTGTAAACGCCATTTTATCCTCTATGCAAAAGTGTAGTAATTATAAGACCAAGTTACATCGAACTGTTCTATGTCACTTGCGGTATCATAACTTAATGCAATTTCACCTATCGTATTTGGCCAACAGTCAACAAATTCAACTGTATGAATGGGTGTAGTGCTTCCACTCTTTCCGTATTGTTTTAACTTGACTGTTCCAGCAAAACCATTTGAAGTAACATGACCAGCATTCATATCATTACCAATCGTTCCATTTATTTCATTCATCCATATCTCAAGTTCAGAACGTTCATCTCCACCTTCTGTCATGATAATTGTAGTTGTCAAATCACCAAAAACCATGTCGCCTGGAATCTTAACAGTTCTACCAAAATATTGTCGTTCAATTGGTGTGACTGTTAAAGGTGGTAGTGCTGACACATTACAAAAATATTTAACATTTGCAAGAGAGGGATCACTTACACCAGCAGGAGTTCCAGTAATCTCAAGTTCAAATAAACTTGGACGGGCGCCCCCCGAAGCGAGCGCACCTTGAAATGTCGATAAGCTAAACGCCATTTGATTTCTCCGATCTTAATCGTTTTAATTATTTATATCAAACAGCACCAACGACTTCAGAGAACTCAACACCAGAACGAACCGCAACAAAGTTCAACTGAATAAAGTTGATAGCTCGTGATGGTTTGATGAAAATGTCTCCCCTGAACTGATTTGAGTCAACAACTTGCGCTGTGTTATTTGAAGCATCACAAACAACACGGAAGTCCGTGATTCCACCTCTACCCTGAATATCACGGAGAAATGGTTCCACAATTGAAACAAATTGCGAACGAGTGAACTCATCGTTGAATTCAAATAACTGAAATCTTGCTGCATTCGCAATCGCTTTTTCAAGTAAGATAAACAAACGTCTTACGTTAATTCGGTCAAATGCAGATGGTTTTGTAAGTTGTGTCTTATCGCCAAAAAGAACTGTTCCTTCGCCTGGGAAAGCGACAACTGGATTAACTTGATTTGAGTAAAGTTTATCTCTCTCCGCTTGTTTTGGATTATAAGGTAATCTGACAACACCTTTAATCTGTCCTCTTGTGAAACCTCCTGGCGAGAAGAAAGGATCTCTGTCTGCATCTGTTCTTGCACAAAGTCCTGCAATGTCACCATTCAATGGGACAAAACGAAACTTATCATTGTGTTTGTCGAACATGAACTTGTAACCAGAGTCCATGACTGCATAAGAAGAATTCATATTGACTGTCTCTCGATAATCAACAACATTATCTGTTGCAGTTGAAGAGTCAGTTACACCAACAACATCTGCTTTTTCTGGTGAGAAGAATGCAACACAATCTTTTCGTACTTCTGCAATGTTATTGATAACGTGTCTAACCACTGTAGAACCATGATTTGCAGTGGTAATTAAAGAAACATCAGTGTCTTCCGCTGATTTCATCTCGTCATATGCACGAATAATATCTGCAGCAGAAGGTGCTGCACCATCTGATCCACCTTGTAAACTTGTTGAAAGAGGAGCGTGAGGCATCATAAATGCGTTATTCGCTGAACCACCAGTAATGTTCTGTGCGAGAGCCGCGGTAGAGGTTATTCCCCATCCATGAAATGTTCCACTTCCAGTTCCACTTGTTAAAGTTATACTTGCACCACCACCAGTGTCAATTGTTTCTGTATCATCTGTTCCGTCTGCTTGTGGGACATTAAAAATTGGATGGTCTGCAAACCAAACATACTCAGATTCTCTATTTAGATAGTTTGCATAATAGATATTTTCTCCATCAGCGCCTTTTGCATCTCTGATAACTGATAGATTTCCATGTGCTTCTACAACTTCATCAACTGTTCCTGACCAATCACCATCTTCGTCAACTATTGCAACATGAATTTCATCTAATTCAAGATTTTTGTCTTCCGCAAACGCAGATGTGGTGGGTGGTCCTTCAGAAAACGCAGATGCATATTCCCATTTTCTCTCGTATGCAACTGTTGCATTAACACCGATAAATTTTTCTGAAACAGTTAAACTTGTATCACTTGCAATTGCAGATATTTTTCTCTCTTCCCCACCAACTACGATTATATCTCCGACTACAAATTGTGCAGAAAACACTGTTGCTGTTCCTGTTACAGTTGTAGAATCAGCGGCAGTTGTTACTGTTCCTGCCATGTCTGCGGATTGTTGTTGATATACTGATCTTTTTCTTCGTGTTAAGGCAGCACCAGCACTTATGTCTGCTTGTGTTCCAGATAATTCTTCACCCGTAGCAGCAGTGTCTGAGGTAACTGCTGTAATTACGATGCCTGGAGTTGCACCAGCAATATCTACAATGTCACCCACTCTTAATTCGTCACCAAAATTTGTTCCTGTTCCTGCGATAGCACTTGTTGATTGTGTCCAAGCAACTGTTCCTGTTAAAGTTGCAGAAGGACGATCAGAAGGACACCATGAAATTTTAAAGGTGTTTCCTAATGCACCTGCCCATTTTGCAGCTACTGATGCAGTAAAACTTGTCGCATTTGAACCACCAAAATCTGGATCATAACTAGTATAATAATCGTCAGATGTTTTAATTTGAACGTTTACATATGCACCAGTATTTGCAGTTGCATTCAATGGTGCATTTGCATGAGTAGTGGTTGTATTTGCTGCACGAACAACGTTTAATGCATTTGAATAAGACAAGAAATTAGCGGCAGTGAAGAAGTGTTCAAAGTTATCATCGTTTGGTTTTTGAAACATTTCTACCAAACTATCTTCGTCTGTGATTAATTTTACTTCTTCAATCGGACCCCAGCGGAACCTTCCAACAGCACCACCTATTGAAGTTGCAGCTGCAACCACAACATTAGTTAAATCAATCTCAGAAGTATTTACGCCTGGACTTACTAGAAAGGCCATTGTTATCTCCGTAAAAAGTGTGATTTTTGAGTGTTAAAGTATAAATTACTCTTAAAATATTTATAAATATTGGTATCTGGTGAATAATATTTAGTGTGTGGTAAAGATGAAATTTCCGCAAAAAGCAATTGACCGATTTAATTCTAAAGTCAGTAAAACCGAAAATTGTCATATTTGGACCGCTGCAAGACAGAAACAAGGGTATGGTATGTTCTCTTATGATGGTAAGTCATTGCCAGCACATCGTTTTGCATATCTTCTTCACAAAGGAGAAATTGCAGAAAATATGGTCGTTCATCAAACCTGTGAAAATAATGCGTGTGTAAATCCAGAACATCTCGTTCTTCAGACCAAAAGTCAAAACAAAAGAAACTACAATTCAGTTCGTGTCAGTAAAGAGATGGTAGAACGAGAAAGTGTAAAATATCTTTTTCGTTTGAGAAATCTAAGGCCGGACTTGGAAAAAGAGATCGATAATCTTCTGCAATATCTTACAATCAAGAAACAAGAGGAAGAAGATGATTTTGGTTTTTCAAAGGAAACTGAAGAATCTTATCTTTAATAAAGTTCTTTTTGCCATTCCTCACCAGCAGGAGTCCACGTATTTTCATCGCCTGGAATTGAATATTCATCTGGATCGTGTCCGTCTTCTATGATACCAAACGGAACAAGTTCTTCTTCAATCATTTTCATTTGTTCTGCAAACATTTTCTCACGAATATCTTGGTCTGTCAATTCTCTAAAATATCTTTGTTGAACTAACCAAGAAAATATTACACAAGTCATCACCAAATCATCGTGAGTTCCATCATCAGCTTCCCAAGATGTGTTCTTTGCGATGAAGGTTGTCAATTCTGAAATCGTGTCAAAGTCATCAATCAAAAGGTTGTCTTTCTCAATCAAATCTTTGAGTGTTGCACATCCAATTCGTTTAACTTGTTTTGTGGTTCGTATTCCCATAGAAACATTCTTTGAGAAACCACCACCGATTTGCTGACCATTTCTGCCGTGCATCGTCACCATCATCATGTTTTCATATTCTAAGTCGTGATAAAGAATATCAGAAACTTGTTGTCCTATGTCATTGACTTCCACTAGAATGAATGCTTCGTTGTATTTTAGTGCTGTCGTATAGATGATGTTTGGATACAACATTGGTGAAATATCATTTCTACGATACTTCGCAACTTGACGATAGGGTTGTTTGGAAACATCAAAAACAGAAAAAGCCGAATAATCAAGACCAACACCTCTTGCAACATCACAAACCATTACATAAGTATGATTATGAACTGGTTCTTGATAAACGTCCAAACCCTCGTTGATGAAAACTGGTTTCTTAAAAGGCATCGACATAAGTTTTTCAGTAGAGATAAGAGTGTTTGAACTTCCCAGAAAAGAACACTCAAACTCTTGTTGAAACTGTCTTTCACTCGTATTACGAATCGTTTTTTCTTTCCATGCTTCATCTCTGCCTGGAACCTGTGACCAGTGAACTTCAATAGGAGAGTAGTCATTGTTTCCTTCTTCAGCATCTGTCCAGAGTTTGTAGAACAAATTCATACCATTTGGAGTAGAGACAATGAATACTTTGGTTGTCTGACCAGATGAGATCGTGGGATATACAGAACTGAAAAACTCTTCTGAGATATTTGACGGAACAAATGCAAATTCGTCTAGGAAGATTATGTTGAATGAACCACCACGAATTGCAGAACCAGATGTTGAACTCGCAAGAATCTTGGAGCCGTTCTCAAGTTCAATATTGCCTTTGTTCCAAATCAAAACTCCTTGTTGCAACCACTTTGGCATATGTTCGTATGCAAGTTGCAATCTTCCAAGAAGTTCCATTGCAGTTGTCTTTTTGTTTGCAAGAATCGCAACGGAGACATTTTCGTTAAAGATGATGTAATGAAGTAGGTATGCAAGAATTGTGGTTGACTTACCCGACTGTCTTGCCATCTTGCAAATGACAAATCTTTTGTTGTGAAATTTGTCAATCATCTCTGACTGATAATCTCTCACATCAAAAGGAATCAGTCCTTCGTCAACGGATACGATTTTTATGTATTGTCTTGCAAAGTGTTCTGGGTCTTCTTTACACTTGATGAACTCTTTGATTTGTTCTTCAGTAAAATCTTGAGGAACGTATGCAGCTTTGAGTTGAGGATTACCTAGATAAGTTTCGTGTTGGGGCATTTATTCTGGTTTTGAACAACTTAATGCTTTGAGTTCGTCTGTAGTAGTGCAAGAATCAACTTGGTTGGTAATGTCTCTCAATCTCTTTTTTTCTGTTACGATTGCAGTTGTATCAGAACCTTCTTCTTGTGCTCTCATGAACTTTATGTCTTCAGCTTCAAGTAATGGTTTTCTTTCTTCTCTAAGACGATTTTTTGTGATGTCTTTTGCTTTATTCATGTTTATTGTAATCACGCACCAACTCCATCAAAACTGTTTGTAAAGTCGTATTCCCAGGCATTCCTAAAATCTCTATCTGGTGGTAAATCAGAAGCATCAATAATTTTATATTTAACACCACTTGGAACATCTTTTAATGCAGTTTCTTCAAGTGATAACTCACCAGTTGGAGTAATTACTGAAATTCCTGTTTCGTTTGGATAAATAATTTTTTTGTCCATACTCTTTATTAACGAAAGATGGCGAGATTGAATATGCTAGTATCGGTGAAGGCACCTGATGAATTTTCCTCAACTTCAAAACGAATAAAAGTCGTGGATGGTGCTGGATCATCATAAATTCTAATATGCGCTGTAATAACATTTCTTACACCAGCACTAGTAACTGCACTGTAATTCGTGTCAGGTAATGCAGTTGTAAAATTGACTGTGTAACCGCCATTTCCATTATCGGTAATACTTGAAACATTACCTGACCCTCTAATTGCTATTGTTCCAGTTCCATTAAAATTAACCCATGCACGACACGCATAAATTGGTGCAGTTCCAGAAGCATTTAGTGCAGTTTTTACTCCTGAATGATTCGCTGCCATAACAACACCACTTCCCAAAGTTGCAGTATCACCAGACAGAGTGATTGGAGCAGAAGTTCCAGATGTTCCAACAATATTATCTACTTTTAGTGTACTTCCCATTTCTATACTATAGTGAGAGTTGCGGTTGATGGAACAGTGATTGTAGCATTTGCAGTCAAAGGTCCAACAAACAACATATTGTAATTTGCTTCTATTGTTACATCATTATTCAACACATTCTTGTTCTCAAAAGAGAGATGTCTTCCTGTTTCACTTTTTGCGTTGTGATTACTTGTGCGAAACCCAGCGGTCACAATGTCCACATCAACAATATCGTCAACTGGTCTTGCTGATGCAAAGACAATCGTATTATTTGCGTTTGTAAAAGTGTAATCATCTGTGTGCAACCTGACTCCGTTGAGATAAACAACCACATTGTCCTCAACGGCTGTGTTTGTGGACAGAGTAAAGGTAGTTGTTGCAGTTCCCGAAACAGTAAACTTTTCCCTTGTATGTGAGTTCTGTGCAAGTGCAGTAATCGCATTGAAACCGATAAGGTCAATGATGTCACCAGAAGATGGTGATGATGTCATGGTGATAAAAGTTCCAGCAGAATCAACTGTGTAATCGTCTGTCTCTTTCAACTTCACACCATTTTGAAAAACAGATACATTTGAGTCCGAAAATAATACACCAAATTGAGTCGTAGTTCCGTCTGCTGTGTAGGTTTTTCGGTCTTCTATCGTTTCAAAATTTTCTGCTGTATTTCCAATGTATCCCATTTTTATCCAAATCCCCCACCTGTGATTGTTCCTTCACCAGTGATTGTTCCCTCTCCTGTGATTGTAATGTCAGTTGCAACTGGGCAACCAAGTGCTAGTTTTTGTCCTGAAGGGATGTCCACTGTTCCTGTCACTTCAAAACTTCCAGAGTCAGACAAAAGTGCTCGTGTTCTTGTTCCATTACTTGGTGATGTATCAAGTGCAAACTCAAAGGTGATTGCATCCTTGAATTGCATATTCTCACCATTTCTTTTATTTGTTCGTAGTCCTATGTAACTCATTATGATATCGCTGTTATTCCAATTAGAGGCATTGTAAAAGCAGCGGCATCATCAACAGCACTACCTTCCCAATATTGCATCTCATGAAATCTATATTCAAAAGAAGTACTATAACTTCTGACTTGTAGTTTGATTGTTTTTCCTGATGTCCAAGATTCTACTCTTCCTGAATTTGCATCCGCACTACCCCCAATATGAAACCCCCATTTGAAATATACTCTTCCTTTTTCGTTATATGAGGTTCCCCAACCAGAATAACTTGCTCTAGCATAAACCACTTCCACATCATCTAAAAGTAATTTTGAGTTTGCACTAGCATTAGAATCTTCATATGATAATTGATAACTAAATTCATATATTACAGTTTGAGTTCCAGTGGGTGGAGTATAAGTTATGGTCGAACCTGTTAAATCTTCCCAAGTACCAGAGTTATTTTGAAGAGTTGTAACATTTTGAACTGTGTAAGTTCCACTTTGAACTGTGATTGCAGAACCATCGCAAGGTGAACAAAACTGTTCAATCACCATTCCAGGCGGTAAAGTTGTCATCACACCAGAACTATTCATCACAATCTTGTCAGTCCCAGAAGGATTTTGAACCTTGAAATTGGCACTTGTTCCAGATGGTTTTATGATTAGGTCACTCATTAAACATCCTGTTCAACAAAACTCAAAACACAATTAAAACTTGCAGCTGTGTCCGATTGTATCTTGATAATGTCAGTTGTATTCAAAAAAATCTTATTTCCAGATAAAAGTTCTATGGTTGAACCTTCTGGTATGGGAACATTCTTCACAAGAAATGCATCTTTGTTTGCGGCTCCACCAAAACCACTTGCATTACTTCCAGTGTCACTTGATATCGTAACTGAAATTTTGATTGTATTTGTTAAGATATTGCAAACGTGAAAACCAACAACAATAGCAGTTTTAGAACCAGGCACAGTATATAGATTTCGGTCTGTGTCTGCTGCTAAATCGCCACCAGAACCATCAATATCACTTGCGGATACAGTTATTACTTTGAGTGTATTTGCCATAGATTACTTTACATTTCTTATGTGAAAATATTTATTATCCGAAAATGATTGCATTTATGAGTGATTCATCTGCGACTGTAATAGTTTTTGTTGAACCAGTTCCACTTGCGGTTACAGTATCTCCGACAAAATTTAGAGTTGTACCTGAGTTTGCAGAACCAAGGTCAGATCCCTCTTCTTGAACTGTTATACCACTTGAACTAGATGCATAAGTTTTAATTACAGAAGCTGCAACTTTCTTGTTTGTTCCTCCACCCCCATCATCTACGATAAACAAATCAGCATCTGCAAGAGTTGATACAGATGATCCTGCTCCGTCAATGTCAAGAGATGCAATATTCACTCCACCAGTTGGAAAGACAGGGTTTTGAGAGAATGTAACTGCACCTCCTGACGCTATTGCAATTGCATCTGTGTCAGAAGCAGAACCTATATTTCCACCATCAGAAACTACGATATTTCCAGTTGAAGTAAGAGTTCCACCTGTGATATTTCCAGTTGTCGTAATCGTAGATGAACCAGTATCGATAGTTCCAAAACTAGATGTAATCGAACCAGAATTCAACGCTCCTACAGTTGTTGCAGCTGTAGTAACCAGATTCGGCATGGCAGTTATCTCATCGTCAAGATATGCTGCAAGAGTTTGAACTGTGGTCTGTGCCATAGTTCCACCATGATTCATCAAGATTCCGTGACCATCAGATACCGCAGTTGTTCCTATTGAAGAACCACCACCCAACAAACCCAATTCGGTTGTCGTGACAGCAGTGACCGCAACATCTCCGTTTGAATCTGACGCTAACGCTCGTGATGCAGTAAGGTTTTCCATCTTACTGAATGCAATTGCAGCATCAGATGCTACACTTGCATTGACAACTGCGTTTGATGCGAGTTGGTCTGCACCGACAGCATCATCTGCAATCATCGCTTGTTCTACAGCGTCATTTGCGATTGTTGAAGTAATTGTAATTCCAACAGTTCCATCAAAATTTGCAGTTCCAGAAATATCACCACCAACTGCGATAGCTCTGGCAGTTGCAAGCGCAGTTGCTGTTGATGCATTACCTGTGACCGCACCTTCAATATTTGCAACCAAAGTTCCAGTTGTAATAGAGAGGTTACCAGTTGAGGTAGATGTTGCAGTAGTTGTACCGACTATAAACTTGTCTGCACTTTCATCCCAAACAAAAATTGCATTGTCACCAGTAGAACCCCTTTCAATCACAAGTCCTGAATCATTACTGTTTGCACCAGACAATCCAGTATTGACTTCAATCAGATGTGCGGAAACTGTAAGTGTTTCTGAATCTTGAGTGGTAGTTGTTCCCTGAACTGTTAAGTTTTGCGAGATAGTTACATTACCACTTGAGTCAATTGCGATTGCATCAGTATCGGAAGCAGAACCAATATTTCCACCATTTGAGATTACAAGAGAACCACCAGTAATTGCTCCAGTTGTTGTGATTGTTGATGAACCAGTATCAATCGTTCCAAATCCAGATGTAATAGAACCAGCATTCAATGCACCGACTGTAGTTACATTTGAAAGTGTGTCTAATGCACTCTCAAAATAAGTTTCAAAAGAAGTCAATGCTACTTGTTTCATATCCCCATCGTCATTTACAACTACTCTGTCTGCATCTGCAAGTGTGACTGTTGATGCAGATGTCCCACCATCCAATATTCCAAGTTCAGTTGCAGTAACATCACTTACAGCAATAACTCCTGTGCCACTTGAAACCAAGGCACGACTTGCTGTTGTGGTTGCAAGTTTTGAAAGTGCAATTGCAGCTCCAGATGCAACACTTGCGTTTACAACCGCATTGGATGCTAACTGATCTGCACCAACAGCGTCATCTGCAATCATTGCTTGTTCTACTGCATCATTCGCAATCGTGGAACTTATGGAGATTCCTGCTGTTCCGTCAAAGTTTGCAGTTCCAGTTATATCCCCACTAACCGCAATCGCTCTAGCAGTTGCAAGTGCAGTTGCTGTGTCAGCATTCCCTGTGACTGCACCCTCAAGATTCGCTACTATGGTTCCTACTGTTCCAGAAGTGACAACCTCTGAACTTATAGTTGCATCTGGAATAAAAGTAAGTTTACCAGCGGAATCATCAAAACCAAGAAATGCAGTTTTTGCAGCAGAACCTGTGTGATACTGCATTGCAAGACCAACGTCTTTGTTCGTGTCAGATGCTAATGAACCTCCACCAGATGCTGTTTGTAAAGTCATAATTGGATCAACAACTGTCATGACTGTACTGTTTACAGTCGTTGTTGTTCCTGAAATTGTCAAGTCACCAGTAACAGAAAGATTTTGTGATACAGTAACATTTCCATTTGATGCAATTGCGATAGCGTCAGTATCAGAAGCAGAACCAATGTTTCCACCATCTGCAATTACAACATTTCCAGATGAGGTTAATGTTCCACCAGTAATATTTCCAGTTGTTGTAATCGTTGAGGAACCTGTGTCAATCGTTCCAAAACCAGAAGTAATTGAACCAGAGTCCAATGCACCGACAGTCGTTGCAGCTGTCGTAACTAAGTTAGGCATTGCAGTAATTTCATCGTCAAGATAAGCTGCAAGAGTGGTGACATTGGTTTGTCTCATGGTCCCACCTTGGTTCATAACTAGACCATGACCATCTGCAACTGCTGTTGTTCCCACTGAAGTTCCACCATCTAAAATACTCAATTCAGTTGAAGTTACGTCACTTACACTTATTGCACCAGTTCCACTTGATACTAATGCACGACTTGCTGTTGTAGTTGCAAGTTTTGACAATGCAATAGCGGCAGAAGATTTTATATCTGCATTTACAATATTTGTAATTGTGTTACTATCAGAGTCAATTGTCTGTCCAAGTATTGTAGTCGTTCCACCCACATGAACATACGAACCCATGAAACCATGAGAACTACATTGATAAGAAAGTGTGAATGGTGTGGTATCATCAACTACGATTTGCGTAAAAGCACCAGCACTTCCAGCAGTTCCGTTTGTTGTTACACCAGTTGTGAATGCAGTTCCTTTTGCATCGTCTAAGTAAAATCGTAGTGGGTGAGTGCTGTTTGAATTATCTGCCTGGTCAAATCTATATGTTCCTTGAGTTAGGTTGAGAAATGGAGCTTCAATTCCGTCAAGGTAGTAAGCGTTAGAAGAACCACCAGAGTTGGGATGTGCAGAAGTTTTACTTGCAACTGTAACAGTAATTGTCTTCATGGTCCCTTGATCAGAGGTTCCCGACAATTTACCAAAAACTGTTTTATTTGTGAGTGTTTGTGTGTCAGTAGTAATTACAACACTAGAACCAAGAGTTATATCTGTCTGGTCATTTCCTGAATCATCTGTTGCAACAATTTTTGTTCCATCAAAATTTAGTCCTGCTCTTTCAGTGAGGTCACTCCCAGCATTTTGAATAGTATGCTTGGAACCACCTCCACCAGATACAGTTTGATAGGTTCCATCACCTCTTAGAAACTTTGATGCATTAGCAGTTTGGTTACTAAAATCTAAAAGATTGAGTTCTGCTGGTGTTGCAGTGATTTCTGTTCCACCAATAGAAATTGCAGCTGCATTTACGTTGCGAAATCCAGTTATGTCTTTGTTGGAATCAACAATTACTGCTTTACTTGCAGCAACTGTCCCAGCAGTGACGTTATCTAGTACTGTGAGTTCAGATGATGCTAGTTCTGTTCCACCAATTACAAGGGTAGAACCACTTAGATGTAAATCTTTCCAAGGTCTGTCAGCGGAACCTAAGTCAAAAAAGTTTGCAGTTGTTGGAATCAAATCAGAAGAAATTTTGTTTGGATCTAATCCACCTCCTGCGTTAGACATTTGGTTGATTAACTTGATAACCTTTTTCTCTAAATCTTCGATTCTTTTTTGTGTAGGTGTTTTATCTTTTGGTTTTTCTTTATCTTTTTCTTGTTTTGAAATTGCATCTGCAACAGCATCTACTGTCGTTTCTTGTTCTGCAATTTCTTCTCGTTCTTCATCAACCTCAACGTCCTCTTCATGTCCAACTGTTTCCTCATCCACTCCAACTGGTTCTTTAACGTCATCCTCTTTTTGTTCTTCTGTAACTTCCACAGTTTGAAGTTCAGGTCCAGTATCGTCTTCATTGAGTACCTTTTTTTCTTCTTCAATCTCTTCTAAATTACCTCCAAGTTTCAGAAAGAGATTTTCTAAAGATTTAAGTGCTTTTTCTTCTTTTTCGTTTTGTTCTTTTTCTATTCCCTCTATTTTTATTCTATTCTCTTCATCAGCCTTTTCAATGTTTTCTTTGATTTCTTTGGAGTATTTTTCTTTACTTTCTGCTAATTCTCTCCGTATCTTCTCATACTGTTTAAGAGGATTCTTAGCGTCCAACTCTTCTTGAATTTTGCGTTGTTTCTCTTCCTCTTGTAGTTTGAGGTCAAGTTTAAGTTGTGCGTATTTGTCTAATATTTGGTCAGAATCAGGCATAAATCTCCAAAAAATGGAAAAACTACATTATGAATATTTATTCTATTGAATTACGACATTTCTCTGCAATTACCTCAAAATCAATTAATGACATAATATATGGGACAAACTCCATAAAAGAAAAAATAGATATAGCACTTATGAGTCCAATCAAAAACGTCTGGTAACTTCTTTTTAACCATTTAAACTTGTTTGTTGCTAGGACTCTTCCCATACCATATATGTCTCCAACAATTGCATCGTAGGTTCTAGAATCCTGAAGTAATCTTTTTGAATACTCTTTCTTAAATTCTTCTAAACCAAGATAAGCAAAATGTCCGAAAAAGAGAGGATTGAAGAATGGTGACTCCCTATCAATATCACCAGATTTTGTTTTTGGATATCCTGTTTTGGGGAGAATAACGATGATTGCCATAATTAATGCGACAACTGAAAACATACCTAATATGACAAGTGGAACTCTTAACGCATAATTATCCATATTTGCAAGTGTAATTGAAAACACAATTGAAGAAACAGTAATCATAATATTGGCCTTTGTATCTGCCATGAGAGTAAGGCTCACGATATTAGATAGATTTAATCTTAATATGTTGTCAATTGCTGTTGAGGAAGGAGCATCCCCAAAGATATTTTCAGACGACTCAAAATTTCTTTCGTCCCAAGGTTTGAATGACATTATTTACCTCAAAGGGGGAGCGTAAAGTAATCCACCCTTTGTATAAAGTTTATTCATCCCCCTTTTTAGACCTAAGTCAGTTTTTGGTCCAACGTTCTTTTCGTAGATTTCTCTATAATTTCCTATTTGTTTAATCACTTGATACGCCCAATCACTATTTAAATCAAGTTTTGCTCCAAGGTGTGGAAAATCTTCACCATCTCTTTCACCCATGAATCTTTGAATTTTTGGATCTTTGTTTTCCTTGAAAGAATCTATGTTTTGTGAATTGATCTCCCATTCTTCAGCGATGAACAAGACATACACAACCCATCTTGCAATGTCACTCCATTTCTGGTCACCATATTTGACTGCTGGACCAAGAGGTTCTTTGGATATGATTTCTGGAAGAATAATGTGTTCCTCTGGATACATAAAAGTTGCTTTTTTTGATGCAAGAGCTGACCTGTCTGTTCCATACATATCACAATCACCATCTATGTAAAAATCTTCTGGTGACTCATCTGGATAAAGATTTATAGGAATATATTTTATGTTCCACAACTCAAAAAAATCTTGGACGTTTTGAGATGCAGTGGACTCTTCTTGAACACATACTCTTGCACCAACTAATTGTTTTGCACTTATGACTCCAAGATTTTTTCTTACTATGAATCCCTGACCATCATAAAAAGTTGTTGGCAAAAACTCTATTCTCCATTTCACGTTTCTTGAATAAGTCCATGTAGTTGTTGCGGAGAGAATGTCAATAGTTCCGTCAAATAACATTTCAAACCTTGTTCTGCCATCCACCTCTATAAAATTAATTTTGTCTTTATCTCCAAACATTGCGACTGCAAAAGCACGACATATATCTACGTCAAATCCCTTCCAAACTTTATCTCTATTGATGCTAAACCCATAGACATCATCATAAGTTCCACAAATTACTTTACCTCTATCTAAAATTCTTTCGACAGTTGAACCAAAATATGGATTATATTCATCACCAACTTTATAACCCATACCCATCATATGTTTTTCTTTATGTGTTTCTTCTACCTTGCGTAACCTCTCAAGTTCAGCTCTAAGTTCAGATAGTTCCTCAGAACGTATGATAGTTGTCTGTGCAGGACCAAAAATCGGTATCTCGTTTGCATTCCTTACTACACCCGATGGTATTTTTTCAACCTTTTTTTCTTGTTCAATGATTTTGATTGGAGCTAATTTTGAGGGTATGACAAATGTATCACCTTTTTTTACATCTCTGTCCCAATTGTAATTACCCGTGACTTTTTCGAGAACAGATAAAAATTCACCTCTGTCTTTATATCCTGCTTTTTTCATCATTGCAGGAATATCAAGACGATTTCGTATCGTAAATTCAGCCTTTATTTCAACCATTGTCGTTTCTTGACCTTGAAGAACGTACCCCTGTCCAATCGCAAGAATCCAAAAAGAGACAAAAAGTGAAAATAAAATTTTGTGTATCATTTCAGTGTTCGATATACTTCCATAAGTTGGTCATCTGCTAAAGGAGTTGTCATTGTATATACTCTTTGATGACCAATTTCCATATATGCTTTGAGGTCTGCAAAACTAGGATATTTTGCTTGAAGATTGTGAAGAAGATAATCTGGTTCAAGATGACATTGAGCACAAACATTGTCTTTTGCAAACACTCTGGTCGCTTGTTTATACCTGTCACTTTGTGTTAAAATAGCAGACAAATCTTTCTCAATGTAATTAATCTTATCTTCCATGCCTGGTAAAATCATGAAGATTAAATATGCGAGTAATCCAATAACAACAAATGAAAATGTTTTAACACTCTTAATTGTATTTAAAGTATCTGTCTCTATTTGTTTTATCGGTTCAAATTTCACTTCCTCTTCGCCGTTTGTTTCAATTGTAGCTTGAACACTTCCAGTTGTAGTTGAATTTTTTCTTTTGCCTTGTTGTTCGGCCATTTCAATTCCTCACAAAAAATTAGTTTTTACCTCTACCAACTTGTATAAGTTTTTTACTTACTTGTTGTGAGAACCACTTTAATACAATTGGAATACTCACATTTGATGTTAAACCGAATAGAAATCCAATTGGATATCTATAACTCTCATAAGGCGCTAATTGTGGAACATTCGTAAAAACAATAGAAATAAGAATGTACCCTGTCACCGACATTCCCATGTTAATAAACAAATCAAATATAATCATGAGTTTATTATCTGCATATTTTTCTTTATGATCAGTCCTATAATTAAATAAGAAAATCCAAAAAGAAGAAAACAGGACTAAACCGATCATTGTCATTTCAGACATTGAAAATATATCAATCATTATTCGCCTCTTTCTTAACTAGTTTCAATAAGTCAGCCGTACTACCCACAAATAATGCGTTAGTAACGTTCTGAGCTTTTGTTACTTCTTGACGCTCACTATCAGATTTTAACCGATTTTTCTTTTGATGCAGATCCATGAGTTTTTCTTGAGCATCAGTCATGTTTTTGAGAAGTTGACCGAATACTTCAAAGGCTCTTGGAGATTCTTCTGACTTTGCTATGTCAAGAAGTTCCTCCATTGCATCTCTACCTCTTTCAATAACATCATACATATTCTCACGAGCATATTGAAAATCGTTGTCTGCTTTTTTATCTTCAGTTTGACTCTCAATAACTGCTGGAGAAGTAACAGTACCAATTGTATTTATTGCATCAGTCGTTTCATCGACTAAATTAAGATGTTTTTCAATTCTCTGTTCAACAATTTTTTTCACTTCTTTCATAGTAACTTATTTAGGAGTCAGTCCCACTCACAGGGTCATGAGTTTTTCCAGCAGGAAAAAACGAAAATGTTTCGCTGAATCCAAAATCTTCATCTGTAATGTCTGATGTTTTTGAAACTACATTCGTTCTACTTATTGTCTTACCCGCTGTTGCAGCTTCACTCGATTCCTCTGACAATACTCTAATACGAGTAGAATCGTCAAACTCATGTCCGTCAAGAATTATATTATTGACTGTAAATGGTGTACTATCTTCTGTGATGATGAATACTGGTTCTGCAGGCACATCTTCTGTCATCAGATGAGTGTCAACTGTAACATCCGTAATAACCTTTGCATTGTCTGTGACATCTGGAAATAAATAACTCTTCATCACAAAACTAAGAGTCCAAATGATAGAACGTCTTGTAGCAAAGTCACCCTCGTAAGTATCTTCACTTGTGACAGAGTTGAGAACCAAAGGAATGTCCATTTTGATTCCCATTGAAGATACGAGTGTCATACTAAAGGTAAACTCTGGTGTAAAGAACGGAAGAATCTGTTCTAAAATCTGTGTTCCATCTTCTGCATTCTTCACAAAACAATAAAGAGAAAAGTCATAATTGTAAGGAACAGGATTAAATTGTTTTTTTAGACCAGTTGTTCCTGTCTTGACATTTCTACCCATTGTATTCAGTTTTCTTGTTCCATCATATGTCATTGCGGTCATCTCAAATCCCATTCTCGGAACAGTTAATGCTACCTTCGGATTGAGATTTGGATCACCACTAATACGAACCAGCATTTTATCTTTTGGTCCATAAGATAATGGTATCTTCAGAGATTCAACAACTTCATCTGAAGAATTTGTTCTACGAACTTCTATATTGTTAAACAATGTTCCAAACGCAACCACCATTTTGCGACTGATTTGATGATAAAAATATGTTCCAAACATTACGGATTCTCTCCAAATGGATTGCTTTCAGTAAAGTCAAATACTGAATCTGCATCAATTTCAAATTGTTTGTTTGCTGAAACTTGATCCGATGTTGAATCATCAATTGTTTGTAACGTTTCTGCTGTTTCAGTAGTTGATTGCGTAGCTGCAAACGTACCAGTTGCTAAACTATCTGCACCAGTGATTATCTCACCCACTGAAAAATTACCAGTAAGGTTGATAAGGTAAAGATAACTTGTAGACGAATCCCACCTCGCAACTTCTGCTGTTTTAGATGATGTTCCACCTGTGACAGTTTCACCCTCTGTAAATGTACCAGAGATAGAGGATAACTCAAATGTGCGAACAAGTGATTGTTTTTGTTCAATAACATCAACTTCCTCAACACCAGTATCCAACTTTTCGTCAGAGTAAGTAAAGAGTTCACAAGTCAAGTCAAATGTAGGAAGAGCTCCTGTCTGGTAAAAAGGAGTTTCGTGTTCGACAAACATAATCTGAAAGAGTTTTTCGGTTAAAGGAAAGAAAATTAAGTCACCCTCTTTTGGACGAACACCAATGTCAAGTCCTTCAAATGCTCGTCTTGCAACCGAAAATACAATCTGGTCACGTATTTCCAGACCAAACTTAGATACTAAATCACCCTCCCCCTCAAAACCATCAACCGACTTGATATACATTTCGATGGAATAAGCATCTTTGTATTCTGAAATAGAATCCTCTCCAAGAATTTTATCTTCATTGACTAATGTTCTTGGAATGTAATTTACATCGTGTCCATAAATTTGTATGGACTCAGTGACTAAGGAGTGAAGAAGTTCCTGTTCATTCCTGGCGTCAAAGTTGCGAAAGTAAGTATTTGTTGGCATCTCATCCTACGTAGAAGTTGTCTGGGAGTTGATATCGCATTTGCATTTCTTCTTCAAGTTTTTCTACTTCAGTATTACCATCGTCATAAATCTGTCTTCCGTTGAGAGTCACACCGCCTGGTAACTGAACACCTTCATATTTGATGAGGTTTGCACCCCATTGTTTCTTGAATAGAGAAGTAACATATTTTTTGATAAAGATATCATTGAATAGTTCTGAATATGTAGAACCATCTATTTTCTTGAATACCAATGCTATGATTGCATCTCCAATTTCAACAGCCGTATCCCAATCCATGTCGATATAAAGTTTGTCTGTTAAACGATTGAAACGAACCTGTCTTGTTTCTGATGCACCAAAAACTTGATTAAGTAAAGATAAATTTTGTCTTCCTGTCACATAGTTTGATATTCCTGCTCCTGTGACAAGATGTGGTAATTCATTCAACCGAAACTGATATTCAAAAGAGAACATATCGTTAGACGAAAGACCTTTACTTACTGGAAGAATGTCCTGAACACCAATGATTGTATCATCAACTGTGAGTGCTCGTGAATCTATATTTCCAAACGAAACACCACCAGATGCAACCACACCAGTAGCTCCAGAACTTGAACCTGTTACAGTTTCTCCTGCAACAAAAGTATTTGCAACTGTGTTTGCAGCACGAATACCATTTCCATCTTTATGTTCTTTAAACTTTAGAATGGTGGTAGAAGTCACATCGTGAATCTTTGCAGTGGCATTTGAAGTTCCACCAGTGATTTTTTCACCCTCTGTAAAAGTTCCAGTAGAAGCACCAGAAAAAGTTAATGTACTTGGTTCGACTAATTCTACAAGAAAATGTCTTTCTGTTCCGTCAAAGTGATATTCTTGAAAATACTGAATTGCTTCGTCAATCAAATCATTCATCTGCTCATCTGCAAGATTGACTTCAACAACTGGTTTACCTAACTTACGAAGCGCATATTCTTTCAATTCAGTTGTAGATGCTGGTTGTGTTGCTGACATATTTTTATCCGTTGTTGATTTCAGCAGAAGCACTTACTGTGATTAGACCTTCTGCAAGTCGTTCTTTTATTGTTCCGCCACTTTGTGTAAAAGTAAGTGAGTAGAAATACTTGCCTTCTGCAAGAGCTGCGGTCTGAGTTGCAGTCAAAGAAAAAGTGCAGTTTGCACCCGAAACAGAAGTAGTAAATGTTTGGAGAGTATTTGCGTATGCAAAGTTTTTAATGATTCCCCCTGCAACTGTTCCAGAGGAAATTGTGACCGCTGCAGAAGAGTTGTTCTCTGCACCTATTGTCTTTTCAAACGTAGCACCTTGGTCAATGGTGTAGTTTTGAACCTTCTTTTTGAGTGAAACTGCCATGGAAAATCCGTAGTATTGTAATGAACATATTTATCTCTTAATATTTATGAAACTACAACACGACTGTTTTCTCATGGCCCACAATTACATTGGGGTCAACCCAGATATCATAGTTATTGTCTCTTGCACGATGACAAAATTCAACGTCATCCCAGACAAACTCTTCCCAACCATTAGGATACTTCTTCTTTCTGGGATAAAACCAAGGGTAGGTAAAACTCTCAAAAACACCTCTTTTGACTAACATCCAACCCATTCCAGTATAATCAACTCGAAACAACTTACCTTTTTTCTTTTTGAGGTCTTCTCTTTGCAAAAAGCGATAGTGAGCATTGTCTGCAAAGAAATCTTCATCTATGTGTTCTACAGTTGCATAGTTGATATTGTCTTGCATCATGTAAAGACCAGAAATGATGTCTCTATCATGGTCTATGAGTTTGAAGAATTGTTCTGGTTTGAAGACAATATCAGAGTCAATCCACATGATGTAATCGTAGTCAATCTCTCCACCAAATGGTTTTTGGTCTGTACCTCGGTCTAGGGATGCACCAAGACATTTGGTTCTTACGTGATAGATGTTGCAGAGATATTGTTGAGAAAGTCCGTAAGAGATACCAACTTTGGGAAGTTCACCTAGAAGTTCAGTCCAACATTTCAAAAATCTACCAGAGAATGATGCCCCTGGCAGACAAAATATAATTTTCATAATATAATATAAGTGTTCTAATTATTCTGGTTTGGGGTTGTTTTCTTTGACGGCTTTTAATTTTTTGTAAAAATCAGAAGTTTTATTTAGTTTACCTGCATCTATCGCATGCCAAAGTAGGTCAAATTGTTCCTCTAAAATGGGATATTCTGATTTTCTTTTGTATTGATATTCAACTTTTAAGAAATTAAAATGCGCTATTCTTTGATCATCTCTAAATGGTGTTTTATTACCATCACCATCTACATTAAACAATTCTCGTCCATCATCGTCTGGATGTTTCATTTTTGTTTACCTACTTTTTTAAAAAATTAGTCATAAATTGTTGCATTAATACTTGTAACTGCACTATCTCCGAAAAGAAAACCAGCTAACCACACATTGGCATTGTAACCAGTACTATTGCTTACTCTCAACGCATTTGTACCGCCTGGATATCCACCGCCAGCTTCTAAAGTTAAACTACCATCACCTCCATTTGCATGGTTAAATCCATAACCCCCTATTGTGAAAACAAACGTTCTATAAGTTCTTCCAGAGTGTGTTGATTCTAACCACATTAACCCATTTAAATCATCATAACCATTAGTGTTTCTGAATAAATCAACAGAATTACCATTGTTGATAGTCGCAGAGTAATAGAATTGTCTAATCTTTTGATGAGTTGCTATGTCTTGAATAAAGGGCACCAACATTTCAACTTGAGTAGATCCGTCTAATTGCAACATTACAGTTGATGCATCACCATCAGCGCCACCATTGTATAATTCTAATTTGCCACTTGATCCACGAATTTCTAAATCGTTACCTGCTAATCTTATTATTGATTGATAATCCCCACCATCATTTAATTGTATAGCAGGCGAATCAGTATTATAAACCTCCAACATTTCGGCGGGAGCACTTGTACCGATGCCTACTTTTCCATCTTTTTTGATTATAATTCTTTCTGCTATACTTGTACCATCAGATGTATAAAAAGATAATTC
>CEUO01049869.1_pt1 | contig 29351 bp, 26 predicted proteins | sample 531391 | NCBI WGS metagenome assembly CEUO01 (sample SAMEA2622799, study PRJEB7988) | marine metagenome | isolation source: saline water (ENVO:00002010), including
TCTAACATGCCCGCATCTTCAAGAGCATTCTCACCTTCACCAATCAAATTGTTTGCAGCCCTAATGCCTGCGTTTGCAGCAAATTGAATCTGTTTAGATATTGCAATATTAGGATCAAATGTTTCTATCAAGCCCTTAAGAATCATTGGTGGGAACTTAATAGCTAAAGACCACAAATCAACTCCAGGAGTTTTATTGTCTCCGTAAGTATCATTAAAATCTGATGTAGCCAAGACCTTGTTTGTTAATGGATCAGCATATTGATAGTTTCCACTGTTAAGCATGGCATCGAAAATAATTCTCAATGATTCCTTAGTATTATTAAATGTTCTGGTTACGTCACCATGTGATGCCAAAAATGTCTCTATAAACATAATATTTTGGGCGAACATGCGATCAACAGGGAACAAATATTTAAAAAACAATTTAAACTCATCGGTGCTTGTTAAGGAGTCAATCAAAACTTGATTTACCTTTCTGTCGTGATACATTCTTAATTTATATTTTTCTTCCTCGATGGCATTCAGTCCTACCCCTACAAGTTCTGCCAGATTTGTATCAGCTCCAATTGGTTCCTCGACTGCAACCACAGGAACTGTAACGTATGATTTATCTATTGTTCTTATTGTTTCTTGGTTGGTGTTTGCATCATATTCAGTGACTGTTCCAACCTCATTCATGAGATATGCTTTATCCCTCTTTATTCCTTTAGCCACATTTATATCTCTTGATTTTGCACGGACTTTATTTAACAATGGAGAATCTTCAGATGGGGAGGCGACACAAGTCATTCTTAGGCCGACACTAAGATTTTCAAATAAATCAGAAATCTTAATGACCTGTGACATAACTGTTGCTTCGGTTTGTGGAGTTATGAATACCAAATTTTCACCACATTCGGCCTCTGTCATAACAGCCTGAACAAGCCTTGGGTTTCCTGGGATATTAATGTCAACATTTACAAGTTGTTCATCTGATGGTCCGAAGTTCGATGTTAACCACTCAGCAAATTTATCAACATTTACAACTCCTGTCTCTGAAGTTGTCATATTATCTAGGATCACACTCACTCGATTATACAAATTACCTGAACTGTCTATTTCTTGCAGATCTCTTCTAAGATTTTCTCGTGACTTATGTGTAACTTTAATATATTTTTCGTATATTACATTTCCATTATCCATGAACCAGGTTAGAGGGCTTCCTTTTGGCTCACGCATTTTTCTTAAGCGGCCCATTTCATCAAGAACTTCTTGCCTCTTTCTCTTTCTTCCATCAAGATCTTTAGCGGACTCGTCTTTTACATATTGTGCAGCATCCTTGATTTTGCCTAAGAAATCAGTATAATCTTTAATCTCCCTATAATCTCTAAAATCTGGAGATAACAAGTAAAAAGCTGCTAACTTTGACATCCACCAATCGATTTCCCACATCAAATGATATGCATATAAATAAACAATTTCCGGTGTGCCCATTCTGCTGTAATCGGATGTACTGAATGTTGTGTTTCCGTCCGTGTATCTTGGACCGTAATGTGCTTGAGCGCCATTGTTATCTCTCAAAGATAACATTTCATCAAAAACTTCTCTAAATGTTTTATTATTGCTTCTCATGAAATCGCGTACAATATTATCACTCACCCCTGTTCTACCACCGGCTGAGTGGAGCCCATATTCATGACTCTGTTGACTTAAAACGGGGTGGCCTCTCTGGAAGGTCGGTCGTCTTGACCAACCGTCAGGCTCTGTTGTCCAGTTCCCGATAGTTGTCCTATATGGGGTTCTGGCTGGTTGATAAGCGCGATATGTATCATAAAGACGCGGGATGTAGTTTGGGTTTGGGTTTTGAAGGTTTTCTATTCTATTCTTTAGCTGATCTAGAATAAATGTTAGAGTTGCTGGTTTCCAGACCTTACCCAATCGCTGATGATGTTTTTGAATAGAGGATTGAAGGTTTGCTACGGTTGGAAGAGGGCGATCATTCCATTTGCTATTTAAAAAGTCTTTACCGATTTTATCCAATCTTTTTCTTTCAGAATATGACAAGGCCCAATGATGTTTATTCGACCAAAACTGTCTCTTTATATTTAGATACAATTCTTCATCGTTCCAGACATTCCATTTGTCATAATACTCTATTTCCATCTGTATGTCTTCAGGCATAGAAGGTATTGTTGCCTCTTGCATATTATATTGCATCATTTTAGGATGAAACATATCTTCCGCCAAATATTCAGGTTGCGGGAAGTTGAAATTTTTAGCTTCAGGTAATGTATCTTGCTCTATGAGCCGATAAGTCCATGTCTTTCTTGGCATTCTGTGATATGGAAGTTCCATATTTTTTTTGTGCCCATAGTGAGCAGGAACCTGATCTACTGGTACTCTTGGGTTTCCATCTGTGTGATACGGTTCACTATAAGAATCCTCATACCACGCATATTTTGGTCCATAAAAAGAATTTGGAGTATATGCTTTTTTGGCTGATGGTAACTCAACCAACCTATACATTGGATAAACATATGTCGATTGGCCTCTAGTTGCATTATAATTTATCCCAACAGGCGTACTATATGAGGAACCAGCATTACCTGGCATCAAAACATTTGGACAATTAAATATCTCGAACATCGTTAAAGCAGAACGATATTCATATTCAGAAATACCATCATACCATAAATTTTGATTGGTTAGCCCAGTTGATTCCCATTCATTATCATTTATTAAAGGATTTTCAAGCTTGTATGGCCAATCTGTTCTTCCAGTATTTGATTGCAACATGTAATCACCAAAAGATGGGGTGAACTGGTAATGGATACTAGTCGGATCATAGCGGGGTGGTGATTTTCTTCTAACTTCACTAAATGTGAAAACATTTTGAAGAGTTTTCTGAGCCGGATCTGAACCTACATTACCACCAACAATAGATGCTGTTATAGTGTTTATACCCCCTATCGTTATATTTGTAGACACATTAGTTAAACTGAGATCTCTCTTATATGCCCAAAATGGTTGCTTCAGGGAATCTGGTAAAGGAAGATTTTCAAAATGAGATCTTAGGGTCCAATCAAAAGCCCTACCAAATCCCCAAGAATCATTTACTCTTAAGTCTTTTTTCGCTAAGTGATAAATGATTTCAGCATATGTTGATTTTGAACTCTCACTATACCACTCTTCTCTTCTTGCTATCGCTTCCTCAGTCAGACCATTATCTCGAAGATATTTTTCATACCTATTCAGTTCATTTAAAATATGTATTTCTTTTGCAGATATCCGAGGCTCAGTTGTTAGTCTGCTATTGTTGTATCCGACTGGTGTGACTAATGGTGTTATTATATCTCTAGGCACATCAAATACTGGTATAAATGTATCAGAGACTACAGAATCAATAGTGTTGTCTTGATTGTTGTCCAAGATTAAATCCATCTTTTGCATGGATTTATAAAGCTCTATTCTTATAAGATAATCAAGAGCGGCCTCTTCATCTTGAAGGGGCTCTAGTTCATCATTTGGATTTACGTTTGCCATCCTGTTATACGTTCTGAAACATTGTAACAAAAATTCATCTGCATAACCTTTCTTTCGGATTTCACCAATCGTTCGGCTACGACCAATCATACGATTTCTTATATATTCTACAAGTGTTTGGTCGATATCTTCTGGTCTTGTGAACTTAAACTCGGAAAATGCCCAAATGCCTTTTAGGATTGTCTCAATCGCATATACGCGAATTGTAACTATTGTCGCACCCGAAATGACTGCCGATTCTAAAGCATTGTTTTTATTTGTTCCAAGACCATCTTCATTAGGAAGATTTTTTTCAACACATTTTGCTATTTTATATTGATTAATAACAATCTGCTTTATCTCGTCCAAGTTTAGTAAATGTGGATCCAAACATCCAGCTTCGATTTGGGCGCGGCTCAATCTAGGTGTTAAATTTACAAGCTCAAGTTGACCTTCTTTAAAGAAGTCGCTTTCTGCAATTTCACTTGAAAAAGTAGTAAAAAAATCTCTGAATATCTCAACATAAAGAGAACTTAGATTTTCTGATGATGACTGGTTTTCTAAAACTTGCTCAAGGATTCCTCGTGAACCTGCGCCACCCTCAGCATCAATATAAAAAGAATTAATATCTGTTGTTGGTCTGATTACTGGCCCATTGCTAAAACTCTTATCTAACAAACTAGCAAACAATCTTTCTTGCCTTGACTTGTTCAAATAAGAAGGTATGTCTGGATTGAGACTTTGACTAAATATAACGTTGTACGCTTGTTTATTTATTGTTTCTTCTGTATAATCATGATATATTAAGTGAGTTTGAGAGTTACTACCATTAGAAGGAGTGTTGGAATAAATGGTAAAATTATAAGCTTCTTTATCGTCTGATGATGGCTCAAGAGAATCATAGTTAATCAACCACTTGTCTGGTCCCAAACCTAAGCCAGCATAACCTTGATTGGCCATCTGCTGTTGAAATGAGCTTCTGAAGTCGTTTCCGTTTGCGCCGCCACCATATGAACCAAAGCTTTGAACTAGTTGATTTGGCTGCTCTAACACCAGCATACTATTGTAATATTTGAAATATGCAGCACTGGTGCCTGTTAGTGAGAGGTTTGATAAGTTCTCTTGTAATCCCGGAACAAGCCTTTGGCTGTTTTTCGGAATCAATATTGACGAAGAAATACCATATGTACTTTGAACCTGAGCTTCAACATCAGGATCTGGGCTGAGTTGTCTTGATTGAACAGGCCCAATTTGAACTAATGGGTTTCCGTCCCTATCACTTCTTGCAGTTGAATCAGGAGTATCGGATGTTAAATATGGATAAGGAAAGTCTATCAATGGACGATAACCTTGTCCAACATAACCTTCAAACTCAGGATTTATAATATTTAATGGCAACGTGGGCTGGCCGTTCTCCTCTCTTATTACATTTTCTCTTTGGATCAGATCCCTGTTTGGCTTAGGAATTGTCCTTTTTACTTCCCTAAAACCATCTGGTGTCTTTTGTTTGAGAGAAGGAATAAACCCTAACACGTCTTCGTTGAAAGTTGAATGAACATTGTCATATGATGTATCAACAGTTCTTTTCAACATGTGAGTAAAAGATGGGTGATCAATATCGATTAAGCCTGGTATTATGTTTCCGTTTTCATCAAAGGTGCAGAAAGTTGGAGGCAGAACGCCTTCTAAAAAGTTATCTTTTTCAAGTAACGCTGCCAGATCTGACAATCTTTTTCTTTTTCTTTGATCTGCATCATCAATCTGTTTTTTGGCTTCATCAGCAGATAACCCTTTATCCATCAACAGGCTCATTCTTAAATCGCCATATGGATTTTCATTGCACAAACCTTGAAGGCGATCTGGGATTACATCCTGGGCATCTGCGACCACCTTCAATAACTCTTCTTCGTCCAACAGCTTTCCAACGCTTTGAAAATAATCACTTACTTTGCTTTCGCTAGAAAATAAATCTTTCAAAGCGTCTGAATATCTATCAGATCCAACAACCACTGTTTTGATTGTGTCTTGAATCTCTGGTGTGCCGCCTTGAAGCAATAGTTTTGAAACCTCTCCGGGAGTTAAGATGGCAGATACCTCTGCGATTAATTGATCCATCTCGCCGCCTGGACGGAAAACGCCTTGACTCAACAGTCTCTGAACAGCTTCGTTACCCAAGAATCCTTGAATACCCTTTACAGCTTCTTTAGATACCTCTAAATCAAAATTTGCAATATTTGTGACACCGCTTTCTACGCCATCTAAAACTGCTCCGAGGGCTCGTTCACCAAAAACGTTTTGCATTAAAGAACCAAAAACTTTTCGATCAGTAAACAAGTCTTTCATTGGCATCCCACCAAAGTTCATCTTATCAGGATTACCGCAAGACTCTACAATCATTTGAAGTATATCTCTCAACAACTGCAAAAGGGCGGATTTGAGAGCTTCCCAGACTGCGGCGAAAATTTTCTCTCCAATATCTGCCATAATGTCAACAGTTATGTCAAAGTCAGGAATGTCGATTGTTGGTATTTTTAAAATATCAATAATACCCTCAACAAATCTTGCAGAGTCTCTTAAAAATTGCTTAATCTCTCTGTATCTTCGAGCGACTTCTCCATTGGGATCCAGACATATGATGGCTTGATTTACTAAAGGAACTACTTGATATTGATGAAGAAACTGGTAATAACTTGATTCCAACCCATCCAAGCTGTTCTCAACAGTTTTGATATTGTTTAATACATTATTTTCAACTTGGTCTGCGGTTTTTGCGGTACGCTCAGCAATGTTTGCGTTAAATGCTCTATCGCCCCAGATATTTTTCTGTCTTTTAAGTTCTTTTAAAGATAAAGTGGACTCTTTGTCCATCTCTTTAGTTTTTTGCTCTTCGGGGTTTCCTGGTGTTGGATTATACCTTCTTGGCTCAGCATTCGGATCTATTCGATAATCTTTAATCGTGTATTTTTCCAAAAACTTTTCCCAAGTTATTGGGGGAACACTTTTATAATCTCCATAAATACTATCAATCACACTAAGATAATGAACTGATTGAGGATTTTTTATTGATGGATGAACCTTGAACGCTCCAAACTTGTTTACAAGATTTTCATATTTTTGTCCCTTATTTATTTGAGCATATGTTGGAACATTGTCTTTGTTGATTCCGATTGTGATCAAGTTGGATACTGATTCATTATAATCATATCCATTGTCTTGAACTAAAGATCGGATGGCATATGGAATATTCTTAAAGTCAGAAGCCTCTGATTCCATATTTATTCCATAAACTTTTCCGGTATATTCTTTAATATTTGAATGAAAATTGTGAAATATGTTTACTATTCCATCAACTTTTTTAGTTAGGTTTTTTGTATTTAGAGTTATTTCGTGTACTGCTGTAGTATCAAGCGCATTATTGACTTGCATTTTATCGAACACACCTTGTTCGATACCAACCAACACCTTAATCTTTGCGCGGGGGCGTGGAGGAACATAATATTCATTAGCGACACCAAGTTTAATAATTTCCGAAACATCTGTGGGTATTAATTTCGTATAATATTCTGCTATTTGTTTTACGCCAGCCTCAATATATTCGTTGGGATATGCGCGTTGGAAGTTTCTTCCAGTAGTTTCATACTTCAAAGAAACCGCTACAACATACATCCCTCTCTCTTGATCATAAAACGGAGTTAACCCTTGAGTACCAGTCCAATCTGGTGATATCAAAGGTTTTGTATTTCTAGCAACTTGTTCAGTATTTTTTATATTACTCTTTTTTACCATGATTTAGGTTGTATTATTATAACGACTATTGATATATTTGTTACCCATTGTTGTAAAATAATTTAATTTAAATTTCGCTAAGTTAGCCTTATGTATAATTAGTGACCTCTTAGTTTGTGACAGGTGATCAACCATAGTTTTAATACCTGCTGCCACAACCGGGGGAGATGGAGTTGTCTTCCAGACCATTCCTCCTGGAAATGGAATAACTTGGGCGGGGCCAAAATGGTAATGATTTGTCACTCTTTCATTCAAATATGTTTGATATTGCAATAGAGAATCAACAATACCATTCAACTTACTAACATGATCCGTTAGTTTCTGTAGTGCTTCTGCTAGGTTGGCACCTTTTGGGATAGGTTGTAAATCAGAATCGTCATTTGTAGCTATAAGATCAATGCCATGAATGTCTTCGATTAGACCACCTTGTGAGTTCATCTGATCTGTTCTTGTTACAAGCTTAATTCCATCTCTTGCCACTATACGAACTGCATCAGCTTTCATGCCAATTGACGATCTTGTTTTTGAAATACCAACTGCGCCAGGAGCCAGATTAAAATAATCATCAATATCTGACTTTTGGCTTATGTAAATTCTTGCTGCGTCACGTACAAAGTCTGGATTAGCGAAAACTGCATCCTCATCTTCAAATGGAACTTCTGAGTTATCAATGAAAGCTTGTTCTCTTCTTTTCTTTTTGTCGTCGTCTGGTAAATATTGGCCTGTTTTATACCCCAATCTTCCCACTACAATATCAATAGCACCGGCTTGAGTGTGCCCTCTTCCGCCATAGCCACTACATCGACTTGCGTTGCGGTCGCGACCCAAAACAATAGAGGTGTTGTGAAGGCCGTCTTTTATAACATCATCATCAACTTTTACATAGTTTGGTACAGGATCAACTTTTAATGGATTACCGCAAGTTCCTTGTAGGCCAATCTTATATTGTTCAGGAAGTCTTGACATCTCATCAATGACTGACTGTTTAGCCGAAGAAATATCAACACCTTTTTTGGTTCCAGTTGGTTGGATTGGTTTGTTTTTATCTGATTTTGGAGTTTTAGATTGTTTTGTATTTGGCTCAAAATCTCTTGATTTTTCTTGGTTTTTTTGTGCTTGTGAACCCCTTGAAGCAAAATAAGCATCATCAACTTTCTGGCGTTCTAGGATTTCCATTGCAACCACATCCGACACAGAAGCATTATCGCTATAAGCAGAATTAAAATACCCTGTTTCTGACACATCATTGCTTGCGTGAGAAGCCGTCCATATATTAAATACGTTGGTTGCTTCATCGTATTTTCCACCATCGGAAAGTTCATTAATGTAAGCAGCGGCTTCATCACCAGACATTGCTTCAATATCTTTTTTCGATTTATAATAATTTATACTTGGCATAATATTTTATCTTTAATGTTATTATTCCCCAAGAACAACAGAAAGATATTCCCTAGGATCAAAAACTTCACCCTTACCATTGCTGCCGCCTCTCCATTCCCAATGTAAATGAGCGCCCGTGGACGAGCCTGCGTTTGGGTTCCCACGAGCCCCACCGGAAAGGCCAATTTGTTGACCTTGTTCAACTTGTTGGCCGGGAGCTACACTAACTTCATTCATGTGAGCATAGAGTGAGTATCTACCATCTTTATGTCTTATCTTAACATATAGGCCGTAACCTTTTTGATCAATTTTAATGCTTTTTACAACACCATCCAACATAGAACGAATTGGTGTATTTTCTGCTATTGCAATATCGAGCCCTTTGTGCATACGCACCTCACCAGACACTGGATGTACTCTTGTCCCTATTCCACTTGATATTCTTACATCACCAGTGGCTGCGCTCAACCCTTGAGAAGAACGATTATTGTTAAAATAATTAAATGCCCCACCAGCAGGAACCTTGATTGTACCTTCAGAAACTCTACCAATATATACAGGTTGTGTCATATTAACACGATCACCAAAATCAACTTCAACTATATCACCGGGAGCAGGAATGGGTGAGCTGTCTTTTAGTCCAACTGGTGCTTCAGAAATAAAAGCTGGATGAAGATTGATTTGTAAGTGGGCATTACCGGCTTCATTTCCATATGCAAAAGGATCTGTTATATGTGCGTGAAGCTCTGGGATTCTTGCGTAGACTGTCAACCAAAGCTTATCCTTATCGGCAACTCCAGATTGTTGAACCCATGAACCAGCGGGTGGATTTACAGTTAAATCAGTTCTTAAGCAAATAGCTCTAAGAATACCTTGGTGTTGGAATGCTTCCGCGTTAAACCGTCTAAGAGCGGTTTCGCGAATAGAGCTTACTAGACTATTTCCTTGATAGGTTGTTCCACAAAAAGGAAGCCCTAGTGAGTTAAGCTTACCATCACCAAAGTTAGCCATTTACTTTTCCTCATTCAAACTATCAAAGATTTCTGCTCGGTCTTCAGCAGTTAGGCCAACATCAAGTTTTTCACTTTTCTGTTTCAAAGAAGCAATTTTAACAAGCTGTTCATTTGATCGTTGTAGGGTTTCAACATATTTGGCAGCAGTTAAACCAACCTCTTTGTGACGATGTTCGTCAGTGGATAGGTATTTTACTAAGTCCTTTAAAAGCTCTGTTGTTTGTTCGCGATCTTTGCGAATATTCTCTATTGCTTCATCAGTAAGTGACTCAAAATCTTTGTTCATTCGTTCCATTTCTTTTTAAACTGGGAGTATTCTGATCTGAACTTTGTTAGGTTATTTAATACCTGTTTTGTATTCAGATTCGTTATCTCTCTAATATACAGGTAAATAGCCTTTTTGTTAAAAATTTCAATTGCGTCGGCTTCAGATAAAAGTATTTTAATGGCTTCCAAAACCTTTTTCTCGTTTTCTTTTAGGTTTTGTTTATCCCATCTACGAATCTCACCCCAAAGGTGTTCCATGAACTCTCTCTTCTCTCGTTCACTATCATATTTGTTGTAGATAGCAAGATGATCCATTTCAACCTGTTTTGAAATCTCATCATAATGTGCTTCACGACGAAGTTGCATTGCAGTTTTCTTTACTTTTGCAATAAACCAATTTTTAGTAATAACACTGAAATATGAAAACGCCTTAGAACCTTTGGTTCTGTCAAAGTTGCTCAAGATTGTTATAAGATGAACTTCACACTCATCTTTCAAGCTATCGACATTTGGAAGATTGGTAAACTTGTAAGTAAAAACAATCTTATTGATCATCTCTACAAATACTGGCCTGATAACATCCCTGTATATAACGTTTCTTTTTTCAGGATCTTCGCAATCAATATATTCTATGATCGCGTCCTCGTGAACTTTGGTAAAATATTTTTTACCTTTTTTTCTACGGCGTTTCTTCTTGATTGTCATTTTGTTCTTCCGGTTCTTCTTCAGCAACATTTAGCTGTTCTAATAAATCTGGCTGGGTAAAAGAGTAAACTTCATCATACTGTTTCAGGAACTTGGACATATCTTTTGTATGCTCCAAAAGGCTGGATAATGTTTCATCTCCATAAAAAGATGGCAACTCATAAACATTTTTGAGATGATTTTCGTATGAATCAATCATTGTTAATATCTTCGACACTTCTTCAGAAGCAATATAAATTCTAAAGAATACTCTTCTGGAATAAAAATATAATATCCCATTTACCAGTAAAGACAAAAACAAAAATACAGATATTAAAACTGCAAAAACAAAACTAATCGTCATTTTTATACATCCTACTTTTTAATTTCTCTCTTTCTTGAGAGATTTCTTCTTTTGTCTCTTCAATGGTGGCCTTTAAAAGCTCACCAGGTTTGGATTTTCCTTCAAAATGCTCTTGTTTTTTACTTATAAAAACATTAGAAGGGACTCGTGTCACCGAGTCGGTAGTTCCACAAAGTTTGCACATTTTCAATGTTTTATTGATAGAATGCTTTGCCTCAAAATTGGTTTGGCAATCTTTGCAGAAATATGTGTATTTAGGCATCTTTGACTACTTCTGCATCAGAAACCTTAACAGTCGGGGGATTGTTAACAACTAATCCCTCATTTGTATTGGAAAGCTCAAACTCTCGCAACATTTCAGTAATATCTGCTTGCTCAAGTAAACCTTTTTGGAGGGCCATCATGAGTGAGCCAATGGCTTGGTCTGATAGTTTAAGTTTGTTTTCAATTTGCATCTTAATTTGCATTATTATTTCTCCTTTATTTTAGCGATTTATAATCTTCATTATACATCATCTTGCATAGTTCTTCAAATTTAACTTTTGGTTCCCAGTTCAAAACCTTCTTTGCTTTCGCGGGGTTGCCTAAAAGATATGGAACTTCTTGTGGCCTAAACAATCTTGGATCGATCTCTACATATTTATCTGGATCTAATCCTGCATAATCAAACACACAATCTAAAAATTCCTTAACACTGTATGTTTCTCCTGTTGCTATAACATAATCATCTGGGTTATCTTGTTGCAACATTAACCACATTGCTTCTACATAATCACCAGCAAAACCCCAGTCTCTCTTAGCATCAAGGTTGCCAAGAAAAAGTTTATCTTGTAGCCCAAGTTTAATCTTTGCAGCAGCCATTGTAATCTTTCTTGTTACAAATGTCTCTCCACGACGTGGGGACTCGTGATTAAAAAGAATCCCACTAGATGCATGTAGTCCATAGCTTTCTCGGTAGTTTCTAACCAGGTTGTGCGCAAATACCTTAGCACAAGCGTATGGAGAAGCAGGCATCAAAATAGATTCTTCATCAAATGGGTATTCTGGGTTGTCTCCAAACATTTCTGATGATGATGCTTGGTAAAATCTTGAATCTGGGCATACCTTCTTGACAGCGTTCATGATTCTTAAAGAACCCATTGCAATACTGTCAACGGTATGTTCTGGGATGTCAAATGAGACTCTGACATGCGATTGGGCGGCAATGTTATAAATTTCATCGGGCTTGATGTCCATTAACATTTCCCACATCGAAGAAGTGTCGTTTAAGTCGTGATACCTCAAATGGAAGTTGGGGTTGCCAAAAATATGATCTATTCTTGAAGTATTGAATGAAGATGAGCGTCTTTTTAGCCCATATACTTCATATCCTTTATCTAATAATAGTTCTGTAAGGTAAGAACCATCTTGGCCTGTAACGCCAGTTATAAGTGCTTTTTTCATTTATTGTATTAATCCACCTGTTAAAAATATTATAACATTGTTTTTATTAATTTTGTTGGTATTTTTATATTCTTAAAAATGCAAGATGCCTTGGGCTTCTACTAGTTTTTTTGCGACATACCACATATATGTTCGGAAAACTCCTTCCCTAAAGGGTGTAAAATTAAAATCACCAATAAGGTTTTTTAATTGTGTATTATCGCCATCTTTTCTAAACTGCCCATCTAGCTGTTTATTATATACTATTTCAATTTCTTTATTGATACTTTTTAATAAAGTTTGTGCCATTTGATCAATAGTAAGGTTTTCGTCCGGGCTCACAATCAAGGGAATATCTGTATTATGCTTCTCCAACAGCACTGGTATTAAACCACATAAATCTTCTATGAACAATTGTTGACGCATTGGTTTGCCTGTGCCCCAAAGCTCAAGTTTCTTTCTACTTGTTGATGTCTTTACAATGAGAGATGGAACAAAATGACAAGTTTCAATATTAAAATCATCGCCTGGACCGTATATATTTGACGGGCAAAAACATGAATAGTTTACTCCATATTGTTTTCTATAAGATTTAATCTGGACATATAGCATTCTTTTAGTATATCCATAAGAAAAGTTTGTCGGAGCGGGAGGACCAGAGAGCATATCATCTTCTGTAAATGGATAGTTATCAACTACATCGGGGAAAGCACATGTACTAAGAGAAGCCAAGAGCCTAGGGACGCCAGCCATATATGCTTCATGAACAACATTTGTATTCATCATTACATTTTTATAAAAAAACTCTGCTTGATGTTTGGCATTTTTTTTGATACCACCAACTATACCAGCAAGATGAAGAACCGCATCAAGGCTTGGGTAATCTTCAAACATCTGTTTGGCTTGAGATGCATCAGTCAAGTCATAATCTTTTGATGAAATATAAAACCAATCTGGTTTGATTTTTTGTAATTGTTTACCAACAAAACCGGAGCCACCGGTAACTAAAACTCTACTATCTTTTCCCATTTAAAACCTCCTCTAATGGAACATATTCTATTATTTCATGAAGATTGGAATTCGGACTTGAAGAAAGGATCTCAAAATCAATACCATTTTGTTTTTTGTATTTATTGATGTGTTCAACAAATCTAGACCACAACCACAAACCTCCGTCGTCTTCAGAGTGGCCCTGGTCAAGACCTTCATGAAATTCACGGGGGTGGAAATAATCTGGATGGAAATGTTCTAAATCTTTTCCCTTCTCAACTGATTCATCTCTTCGACCATATCTACAATCCATACCAAGTAGAATCGCCCTTTTATAACCTAACATGTAAGAAAGATTTGTGGCGAAAATTCCACAATTTGAATATGCATATTGACTTATGTACGGCTTATTTCTCTCTAATGGTGTAGAATGAAGTTCTGTTATTTTATCTATACCAATCTTTTTACATATATCAGCCCCATGAAAAACATTAGTGCCTTCGGGTATATTAACTACCTTGTTATGATATTGAGCTGAACTCTTTGGATCAAGTTGACTAATAAAGAATTTCTCTATTTTACATTTAGGGTTTGTAATATATTTTGCAAATATATCTTTTTTAAATATTTTATTTATAAGCCTAGAGTCTATCAAGCAATAATATTTGGGCTCGAACCCCCAATCTTCAAAAGCTATGTATTGACGATTCATTCCAAAAGTTTCTAAGTTTTTTAAAAGAGAAATATCTATCTCATTTAGTGATGGACCTGAACCTATAATAAACGCTGTTTCATCTAACGTTATATTTTTATTCTCGTTTCCCACTTATAAAATCCTCGAAATCAATATATGGAAAAAACTTGTTCAAATTTGAACCTTCAGAACATGAATAGACTTTAATCGGTAATTTATAGTCATTAATCTCTGTTGCGGCGCAGTCCCATATGTAAACTTGTTGTTGCTCATTTGGTCTTCCGAAAGTTTGGCCTTTGCCAAAATAATCATCCCTAAAATGATTAGGATCATAATCCTCGTGCGAAATGCACCCATCATCTGTCCACTCAATACTTCTTTGTGTATTCTTATCAATAGTATATCTAGCATCACAACCCAAAAGCGCAACTTCTTCATAACCCATCATATAAAGCATTTTCAAACCCATAAAGCCAGCATTTGGTTGTATAGGGGAAACCAGCAGGTTTGTGTTTGGAATTTCTAAGTTGTGAGATATGGGTAAAAGAATACTCCAGGCTTCGGGTGGATCAACTAAAAACTGAACATTTTCGGATTCTACAAACTTTTCCCCAGGAAAGTCTGGACTTGTTTGGATTGAATGAGGTAAAAAGAATCTTTCTATGTTGCTATTTTCAATAAGTCTATTGATATCTTCAGAGGTAGATTTTATATCTTCAGAATCAATCGATAAATAATAAGAGGGCTCGAACCCCCAATCTTCAAAAGCGACGTAAGCTCTGTTAAAAGTAATTGTTCTTTTATCTTTAAGTTTTGATACGTCTATCTTTTTTAAACTTGGGCCAGTTCCAATCAAGTAAGCTGTTTTATGATTTAAGTTTTTTTTAGGATATGGGACGGTAAAATATCCTCCACCGATCCCAACCTTAAAACCGTGTAGATCTTGACCCTTAAAGTGTGGCATTATTTATCTGCTTTTCTTAGAGGTGAATCTGCCATCCTTACTTTTTCTTGATTAATTGATGGGCACCGGCTACCAACGCGATGAATAAGATCATAAAACAACATCATCGATGCAACTTCCACAGTGTGAAAATAGTCACATTCAAACGACAATTCGTTCATACCCTCATTTAGAGCTTGCGATTTTTGGCCACTAATTAAAAATGTTCCAAAGCCCTGTTCTTCGCCCCAATGTAAGGCATTTACAACATTCGCAGAGTTTCCAGAGCACGATAACCCAATGACCAAACACTCAGAAGGATCTTCAACTAAGCCAATTGTTTCAAGCCATCTTGTAAACATGTGTTCAAAACCATGATCATTTGCATTTGAGGTGATGAAGCCAACACTATCAAACGAGTAAACTGATTTCTCCTGTATTAACCTTGAAAGATCCGTTGCCATATGACTTGCAACATAGTGGAGGCCACCATTTCCGATTAAAAACACACGCTTAGCATCAGCAAGCATATCTACAAGTTTTGCGTGTTCAGGTTTAGATACTGCTTCTTCACATTTTTCTTCGATATTCTCGAAATCGATTAACATTTTACTCATTTTTTTACCTCTTTATATTGAAAAAATTATTTTCAATGATTTCTCTAGTTCCTCATTTGATAGTGCTAAACTTGGGCGGAACCTAATAGTTTTATCTCCCGTTTTATTAAATAGCATCCCCCTGTCAAACATCTTTTCTGAATATTCATTACAGGTTTCAGCATTTTCAAAATCGAATGCCATAATTAAACCACAGTTTCTAACATTTTTTAAATCTTTAACGCTCCTCAACCCATCAGCTAACAAATCTCCAGATTGTTTTACATTATCTAAAATATCATATTCTTTGTATGCCTTGATAATATATTTACAACGTATCATATCAATTATAGTTCCATCCCAAGTAACTTCCAGTCGGGTTGGTGTTTCAAATATCTTAGAAAATCTTTCTTTAACCATGATTCCTGATAGTTGGGCTCGTTTGCCAAAAATTAAAATGTCAGGTTCTACTCCCAAGTGTTCAAAATACCATACTTTTCCTGTTGCACCAAAACCGATTTGTACCTCATCAAATATTAGAGGGACATCATATTTATCACACAACTCTCTTAACATTTTTATAAATTCTACTGAAATGTAATGATCTCCAAGAGTTGCCTGAATGGGCTCTACTAGAACCGCAGTAATATTGTCATTGGCAAAAATGTTCTCAAGAAAGCCTTTTGAAGCATTGTCAAGCACTTTAATAGAAAAATACGAAGGAAACCCTTTTAATCTATGTCGTACTGGGCCTGTCCGAGAAGTTGTAAAACAACCCCACGAATTAATGCCATGAAATGCACCAACAAATGAAAGTATTTTTGGCTCTTTTGTTTTTTTATAATCTATAGCAGTTTTGATTGCCGCTTCGACTGCTAATGCGCCCGTGCAACAATAGTGGAAATATTCATATTTTCCCAGACCTGCGAAAGCTTTAAACTCTTTATCAAAAGATTCTGCCTCATCTGAGATGAACTCACAGTTTGTAATCTTTGCTGATAAGATTTTTGATACTTCACTCTGAAACTCATCTGTTTTAAATATTTCGTGATTGTACCCAAGGGGTAGCGAAGAATACATGCTAAAAAAATCTAGATATTCTTTACCAGTATTTTTATCAGCAAGATATGAACCGTGACTGTTTTCTAAATCTGCTCTTATTTTAAACTTACTGCTTCTTGCTACGTTTATCATATCTGTCGTTCCCCATTAAAGTATTCTATGACCAAATATTTAAGATGATCTGTTTCATGTAAAATTTTGACTTCAGCATCCCCAACATCATTTAACAAAATACAAGTGATTGAACTACCAACGTTTTTCTTATCTTTTGATAATATTTTGAAATATTCTTCAACCTCAGCAATGCTCATGGTGTATGAAGGGATATTTTTCTTTATTATTTTATGTATTTTATCATATAAGTCCCAGTTTATAAAGCCTAAACTCGCTGATATGTAGTTTGCAATATCCATCCCCAAAGTTACTGCTCGACCATGAGATATCTTATAGTTCGTTAGAGCTTCGATTGCATGACCAAAAGTGTGGCCATAGTTGAAGATTCTTCGCTCTTTCTCATCAAACTCATCTCTCTCTATCATTCTTTTTTTAATATTTAAACTTTCACAAATATGGGGATTTATAAGCGTATAATCGCTTAATATTTCTTCATATGAGTCCATCAGATTGTGAATACTTGGAGTTCCATCAACCAAGTAATAATGTAATATTTCGCCAATGCCAGATTTTATATCATCTTGCTTAAGGGTTTTTAACAGCTCAATACAACAGTATATTTGACTTGGTGGGTAAAAGGTGCCTAATAAGTTTTTAGCTCCACCGAAGTTGATCGAAGATTTACTACCAATACAACTATCTGCTTGAGCCAACAAGGTTGTCGGAAAAAATTTCCACTGAATACCGCGATATAAAACGGACGACGTAAAGGCAGTTATATCCTGAACTATTCCTCCTCCGACTGCCACAATTGTATTGTCCTTTCTTATACCCTTTTGGACAAGCTCATTTAAAATATTTTGGCAATATTCTAATGTTTTATTCTCTTCAGTGGCCTCTATGACAAACACCTTATCACTATCAAAACTATCACTAAAAATAGGATACTCTCTATTGACATTCGAATCAATGAATAAGAATGATTTTTCAGATACAGAATCTATCAAAGAGTTTGTTAGATTCTCAAAAGAGACATCATAATTTCGTCTATAAGATTTTACGGTGAAGTTCTCAAACACTGGTAAATCCTCCATCTACGACAATGTTTTGGCCTGAAATATATGTGTTCATTCTACTCGCAATAAACAACACCGCTTTTGATATCTCAGATGGTTCGGCCAACCTTTTCATTGGAACTTGTTGTGACAGTTCACTCATTCCTTCTTCGCCTAAAATTTGTTTGGTTAAATCAGTCAAAGTGAATCCTGGTGAAATGGAGTTCACTAAAACGTTGTATTGTGCAAGTTCAGCGGCAGAAGACAGAGTTAACCCAACAAGACCTGATTTTGTAGAGGAGTAAGCAACTCTCTTTTCTTTACCACGGATACCCCAAATAGAAGAAATATTAACTATCTTTCCATACTTCTGTTTTATCATGTTTTTAGAAACAGCTTTTAAAACCTTGTATGGCACTGTTAGGTTTACTTTTAAGATCTTTTCCCAATCTTCGTCTTGAGAATCACAAACATAATCAATCTTGTTTATACCTGCATTATTAATCAGTACATCAATCTTTTTGCCTTCTATAAACTTGATAAAATCCTGTGTTGAGTCCTCGTCAGAAAAATCAACACAAAAATATCCATCATCAGCTCGGGGCTTTGTTCCTGTAAGTATTAGGTTCGCACCAGCATCGCGCATATCTTCAGCTATTTGCTTTCCTATGCCGCGTGTTGCACCAGTGATCAAGACTGTTTGATTTTTATAATCTATTATCATTTTGGATAAATGTGCTCAACATCAGCTCGACTAACCGCTAAACGAATTGCTGGCTTGTCGCCAACTGCCTTGATCTTGTGTACTTTGCCTTTGGGGATAAAAACAATATCGTCTTTACCAACAATAAGCTTCTTGCCCTCTATATTCCATTCCCATTGGCCATCAACAATATACCACCACTCATTCCAATCTGGATGATAATGATTTCTATTCCCTTCGCCTGGTTGTTGGTGAATAAGAGTTGCACTGTTGTTTTCAGTGTCAACAAGTCTTTTGCTCCAAGATACTGTGCTATCAAATCTGCCTCTAACTTCATTAATATTTACAGGCACTTCGCTGTTAGCTGAATGTAGATCATTAGTTAATACGCCATCTTTTTTCAGGATACTGGGAACATCCACTTCAACATGTTCTTTGTCGTCGGTGTATCTTACAGGATACTCTTCTTGGTTTGATAAAAATCTTGCAACAAGTTCTGCAAATTGGAAATCTTCTTCATTATCAATATCAATCGTAGAGTTTCCTTTGATTGTAAAAAACCCAATATTGCCATCACCACCATGATAACCACACTTATATTTGTTCATGTTTTCGACATAGTTATCTTTTTTCCATGCCATCAACCCACAAGCATATGGTTTGACTGGGTTTACTAGTTGTGAAGGTGGGGATACCTTCTTTTGATCAAAGTTTATCGGAGTGTTGTCATACACACATTCAATCTTTTCATCTTTAACTGATATAAGAGTGTCCAGATTTTTAGATGACATTTCGTTTGTAAAGTCTTTTATTTCTTGCGGAGTCATAAATGGTGATGTCGCAAGAACTTGCACTATTACATCACACTCAACGTTATCCAAGAAATCCATGACAAAATCATCATTAGTTGCGGAGTCGGTAGATAATTCAGGAGGTCTTTTATAAAACTTTGCACCCTCTGAAGTTGCAATATTTCCAATAACATCAGACTCAGAGTTTACCCACACCTCATCAAAACATCCGGCATTGATTGCTGCTCGAATAGTGTAACTTATAAGAGGAATACCATTCAACAATCTTATGTTTTTTTTATGAATTCTTTTGCTCCCTAAACGAGCAGGAATCATTGCTACAATTTTCATATTTTACCTCAAAGAATATGCATTAGTCAAGTAATCATCAACTGTAATTTTAGATGGGTAATATTTTTGCAACATTTTATAAAAATATTTTATTTGTGGAAGTTGAGCATGAAGATCATCACGGGCTTCCCTACCATCGATAAGTCTATCAGAGTTCCAGGCTCCATACAAATCTCCAGTAACAGATTTGACCGAATCATAATACTCGTCGAAATAAACATTTCCCCACTTACCCATATCAAAAAAAGTCATTCCAGTAACATATACTTCTTTGATATCATAGTTCATGAGAGTAACAAGACCTGAAAATCCTGTATTACAGGTGGTGCCTACTTCCTTAAACATTTTAAACAAATACCCATCACACACATTATGCCATGGAACGCCTGTACTGTCAAACCAATCTTCTTGCTTTTTGATATCCCACATTGAAAGCATAGGACAAACCATATATTTTAGTGTTTTAATATAATCAATATTATTATCGCACTCTACACGATTGAAATCATTAAAACTACCAAACATTATATCAGTTTTGGAACCGTAGTCTGCCCATTTTTCTTTTGGCATAGCAAATTTTTGATTCAAGCGGATTACAATATCGTAAGAATCAATAAATGTACCATTACCCAAGCCAGATAAATGTGGAGAAGGGCCAACTATGGCTATTCGTTTTCCTTCAACCAGATTGGCGAAGTCAGGATCCTTTTTATAATCCCGAAAATCATCAACAAATCCCATGCTTGAAAGTTGTTGGAGCTGTTGTTCTGGTGTTGGAGAACTGCAATCCCAAGAAGGAGCCGTGTCCTCCATAGGTATGCCTATTATATCACTTTTTATATCTTTATGCCACTTCACTTAATCACCATATAAACTTATTTTTATAATATTTAACTATTTTTGAAATCTCTTCATTGAATTTTTTCTTTGGTTTCCAACCAAGAGATCTTAGTTTGGAATCATCTAAAGCATATCTAACGTCTTGACCTTCTCGGGAATAAGAAAAGTCGATATAATCTTTTACATCAACTGAGACTCCATGAAAACATTTGATAATCTTACTTACTGTATCAATATTTTTCTGCTCAAAGCCACCGGCAATATTGTATATCTCATTTCTTGTTCCACTTTCAATGATCGTTAGAACTGCTTCGGCAGTATCGTCTGCATGTAGCCAGTTTCTTGTCGGTGTACCGTTATTGTGAAGACGAATTTTTTTATTTCTAACAAGATTTTTAATAGAAAGAGGGATTAGTTTTTCGGGGTATTGACCGATACCATAGTTGTTCGTAGGTCGTAAAATAATATAATCTAAACCATATGTGCGAGCCCAAGCATTTATAAGCATATCTCCCGCTGCTTTGGCGGCAGAATAAGGATTACTAGGTTTTAAAAGATCATTTTCCGTATGAGAACCGTTATTGATATCTCCATATACCTCATCAGTGCTTATGTGAAGAAATACTGGAAGTTCATTACAGTTTGACTGTTTGAATCTTATTAAGTCTAATAGATTCTTAACACCTACAATATTACTATCAATGAACTCATCACTTTTAACAATACTGTTTCCAACATGTGATTCGGCTGCAAAATTAATAACATAATCACAATCATATAGTCGGTCTACATCTTTGATATCAACATTCTGAAACTTAAAGTTGGAATATTGATTAAATTCTTCCAACAAAGAAGTGTTGGCGGCATATGTCATCTTATCAATGCCATAAACCATCCAGCCTTTCTTTAGACATTTTCGGGTCAAATATGATGCCATAAAACCCAAACATCCTGTTATATAAACAACTTTCATTATACACTTGCAAAAAAGCTATCGACAGCTTCTTTAATATACTTAATCTTTTTGTCGGTTAGACCAATAAATGTTCCCAAGAAAAAGGAATTGGTCGTAACCAGTTGTGCAACTGGAAATGCTTGGTTCAAGTCTCCGTATTCATCAGCCATGTGATAATACCCTGGATGTGTCAAGATATTTCCAGCAAAATAAGAACGGGTTTGAATCTTTGCACCCTCCAAGTGATTTACAATATCTTGTTTAGAAAATGGTGCATCTTTCTTAACCGTCATCAAATATGCAAACCAGCAAGGATCTGATTTATCGGTAGCAACAGGTAAGTGTAGATATTCTTCGTATGGCTTAAAAATATCGCTGAGCTTTTGAAAGTTTTCTCTTCGAGCTGTGTCCATTTCTGGGAGCTTATCCAATTGTTGGAGCCCCATTGACGCTTGTAAATCTAATGGTTTAAGATTGTAACCAATCTCATCAAACACATATCGATGATCATAAACAGCCTCTTTTAAGCCAGGTAGCCAGTTCTTAAATCTGTTTCCACATGCTGTAGCCTCTGTTACATTTCCTGGTTTCATAGAGTTACAATAACATGCCCGACCCCAGTCACGAATACTAGAAATAACTTGTCGGATTTTATTACTATTCATTGCAATAAAACCACCTTCACCCATTGTCATATGATGTGCAGGAAAGAAAGAACAGGTTGAAATATCTCCATATGAGCCCAATTTTTTACCATCATAGAACGAACCAAGTGCATCACATGAGTCTTCCAAGAAAATGAGATTGTATTTATCAACAAGCTCCATCAATCTATCCATATTTGGAGGATTACCTAGAACATGTGCGAAAGTAATAACTCTGATTTCAGGATCATTTTTTAGCTTTTCTTCAACCAAATCCAAATCTAAATTCAAGTCTGGTAATGTAACATCCACAAATACTGGTTTGAAACCTACTTGGATGATGGGATTGATGGTGGTCGGAAAACCAACAACTGGTGTAAGAACTTTAGTTCCTTCAGGTAAGTTAAATAACTTTTTTGATTTGAGTGCCGACATCATTAGAAGATTTGCAGAACTTCCAGAGTTAGTCAAGCAACCATATTTCATTCCAAGATGTTCAGGGAAAGCAAGTTCAAAGTTTCTTGCATTTTTTCCAAAGATTAACCATTCACCCAACAAGGTGTTAATAGCTTCTCTATATTCATTTTTATCAAAATTCGGACCAGAATATGCAATCCAATCTTTGCCTGGAGTCCAGGTTTCATTTTGTCTTTTATCGTCGATATATTCTTCTACAAGCTGTAGTATCTTCTCTAGTTTAGAGTCTTTCTTATTTAACTGTATCAATTGATTCAATCATCCTTTGCAAGCCAATGTTAAAACCATCAAGTTCAATGTTTAGTTTTTTTAGTTTCTTAGCACAACCTGTATATTCCGGTGCCATGCCTTGTTGCTTTATTATAACATTGTTCTCAACATTCATTAAATTACAAATCTGATTAGCGACATCAATTAGTGTATTTTTTTGTTCATAACAAAGATTAATATCAGATGGTAATATAATCTTTTTGTGGTTCTTAATATAATAATCAATAACCCTACATGTATCCTCTGCTGAAATGAAATCCATTCTTTTGTTTTGGTGTATCTCTAGTGGTTTTCCTTTGTTTACATTGCTGATAGAGTTTTTGATAAGTCTTTGCTCTGTTTCGTGTTTTCCAAAACAACCAAAGAGTCTCATGTTAACAATGTTGTCGTCCATTTCTTGGATCTGTCTTGCTATGATATTTTTTGCAGCACCATAAAAATCGGTGGGAACATAATCTCCACGATGGATACCATCTGTCTCAACAACACCGTTTGTTCGATCAAACTCTGCTCCTGAACCGAAGTTGATTAGTAGACTATATTTATGACGGTTGTTGAGAAGATTGCTAAACATGTTAATATTATTAATATAATCTTCTGTTGTATCTTTTGTCATTCTTGTTCCACCTTTAATGGCAGTGTGAATAACAACATCAACGTCTATATTTTCAAAATAATCATCAACATTTTCAGGATTGGATACATCCAAGGTTTGTCGGCTGGTTGGAATGATATCATGTTCTTTGTCAGAAAAGAAGTCTTGAATCTCTTTGGCTAAGAAACTGTTTTTGCCCGTAATCAAAACCCTCATATCGTAAATTCCTTCTCAAAGAAATCACCCGCATTACATTGTTCTGAAAAGAACTTTCTTGTGTCATCATTAAAATATTCAAGATTCCACTTATTCACTGTATTAACAAACTCATTGTCATCTAAAATACTTAAGCCCTCACAATAATGCCAAACCTTTATTTGTTTATCTACAAAATCACTTTTACAAAATAACTTATTATCTTTAACATAAAAGTTCTTGGTCGATTCTGTCCAAAATTGATCTCTGTTTTTTGTGTCGGCTGGATGTAATCCATCTATCTTGCACTTTGATCTTACATTATAAGATACAGAACTAAAAGCGTAAGGAGCTTCAGGGAAAACAGTCTTGTACCTCCTTTGCTCAACACTATCTTTTAGTATTTTAATAATACTTGCTTGATTTTCAGGTTCGACATTTATAAACCTCTGCCCCCAAACAAATAGATTTAACAACCCTTGTTCACCATAATAACCAATATAAGTTCTTGCTCTGCTATCGTCAGATTCTCTTATATTTTTGTAAAACCTAAACATATCTTTTAATGGGGAGGTATTGTTAAAACATATAACATCAGCATTTAGATACATATGATCACAAGGTATGCATCCTAAATCTTTTTTTATTTTAGCCCAATATACATCCAACTCTTGTTTAGGTTTGATTGCTGTATTTTCCCATTTCATTCCAATAGCATTGGTTTCAGCATTCCAAAGAACTAAGGGAGAAAATATAGAATATTTATGTTTTGGAAACTTATATTCTCCCTTATAATCTTTTGGTGGGTTCCATTCGCCGGAAATACCATCTAAATAATTAAACTGTATTTTATAATCAAGTGTACAGATAATATCATCTGTGTTGTTATCCAAAAACTCATCTAATCTTGCGCAAGTAATCGTATCAGAACCCAAACATATCATCTTATCATAAGATTTTGTCGTCATTATCTCAAGGGCATAACAATATTTAGCCATTCCATACCCAACGTCTTTAATGAGATTGAAGGATTCATAATCATTAGCATTATCATCTGTTATGAAATACAGATCAACATCGGGATGAAATTTCTTAAAACTGTTTATGGCTGGTTGGGCAAGTTTCTTGTACTTCTCACCAATAGCAAGTATTAAACAAGCTGTTTTCACTAGTATTTCCTTTTGAGGTTTATATAATGAGGCTCATTAGAAGATATCAGGTTTTTAAAATCTTCTTCGAGTTCTTCTTGATTTTCTGGATGATGAACGTTAATGTTTTTAAAGCACCCCATAATCTCTTTATCATCCTCGGCCCAGTGAGAAAACCCTAGATATCCATAATCTCTATCTCTGCCGCCTCCTACCAACTTGACTGGAACGTTTTCATGATCCAAATAATTTCTGATTAGTTCAAATGGCCTATAAAGGAGAAAGGATGTGATAGAGTATACAACTGGAATCTTTCCTTCCATCGCCATACCAACGGCGACCCCCATCATCAGTTGTTCTGCCGAACCAACATTATGGAATCTAGTCGGGAAATCTCTTCTAATATCATCCCACAATCCATAACCAAGATCACCAGTGACCAAGACGATATCTTGGTTATTTAACATTTCATTATATAAAAGCTTAGCAAAGGACTTTCTCATCGAAATCTCTCCCTCTTTTAATCATTGATTTTGCAAGTTGATAATCTTCATCTGACATAATATGGTAATGTGCATTTAAACCTCGCAAGAATGGGAACTGCTCAACAGAAGTATATCTTATATTTATTCTTGGATAAAATGTTAGTAATCTTCTGGTGAGATATTCCATATCCACCTTATCGTATGCACAATATCCATTAACATTGACATATACTTTGATGTTGTCTATTTTATTTTCTTGAATAAAGCGCAAGCCTTCCCAAATAGAGCCTTCAGCGCATTCTCCATCGCTAATAAGACAATATACAGTCCTGTCTTTGTTTGCCATTGCTCGACCGATAGCTACAAGTAGACCCAACCCTAGACTTCCTGTGGAACAATATAACTTGTCCTGTTCATTTCTATATGGATGACCACCATGTTTCATAAAAAGCTTTTCTGCATCAATGCCATGATGTTTTTCAATTGCTGCATAAAGTGCTACTGCTGCATGTCCGGCAGATAAAATAAAAATATCATCCTCGTCTTTCTCTTGAAAGATTTCGTCAATGATATCAACACTTGAGAAATAACTACCCAAATGTGAAAGCTTGTGAATATAAGCGATTTCTAATATACGTTCTTTTAAAGATTCCATTTTTCTTTCCAAAAGGCTTGAATAGCTTGATCATAGCCTTTACCTTCGTGTTGAACTTTCCAAGTTGCTTGATTTGGATGCCATCTATAATAAAATCCCAACCAACGAGGAGCTGGATATATCATAACATTGTTTTCAGCAAGTTTACAGTATAAATCGTAATCTGCTGCTCCTCCATAAAGTTCGGGCTGGGCTTTCAATAATCCCTCATTCAATAACTTAACATTATATATTACTGTGGGTGTATTTACTGGGCATCGAATCAAGCATTGCTTCTTGAAGTCCTCTAAAGATGGATAGAAGTGTGATAACTGCTCCATTGTTTGCCCAGTATGCGATCTTACGCCCCAAACTGGACTTTGGAAGGCCAATACTTGGTCGGGTGCGGACAGTATAAAATTCATGCAGTTTTCAATATAATTCTCGCTCATATAATCATCTGATCCGATGATTGTTACATAATCTCCTGTAATATGTTTGAACCCTTCTTCCCTAGCTTCGTCCCAACAATGGGGATAAATATTTGGTGCAGTAGAAGTGATTATTTGAGGATATCTTTGCTGTATCTCTTTTACGATGTTAAATGTATTATCTGTGCTCTCATTATCAACACAAACAACCTCAATATTTTTATAAGTTTGTTTTAGTGCTGATAACACACATTCTTCGATCCACTGTTGTGAGTTATAACATGGAATTATTATACTTACTTTTGGTTTCATATTTCCAACATTTGCTTCACACGATTAACATAAGTGTGATTTTCCAGAATCATTTTCCTGTTTTCTTTTTTTATATCTTCTAAATCTTGATTACCATATTTCTTGATAGCTTGGATCATCTCTTGTGGTGTTTCGGCCAATGGGACATTTGGAAAAATATCCTTCATCACTTCAACTTTGTCAGACACCAAGAATCCGTTAAGACCTAATGATTTAAAAGTTCTTTCATTCACATCTGTTCCCAATACGTGTTGGTAGCGATCATGAATGTTAATAGCAACTTTGCTATTGTGTAATAGATTTGCTTCATCTTGAACTGAAATATCTTGATTAATAAATATGCCTGCTTTTAACCCAGAGTTTTTTATTTCTGCAAAGTGTGATGTCATGATGCGACGTTTTTCATCATATCCATTATCAGCCCAACCACCAACATAACAAACATCGAACTCGTATCTAGCATCTTTTACTGGCTTGTAATCAAACGAATCAAAAGCTAAATGAACTGTTTCTATGTCACTGCCCCATTCTTGATAAAAATCATACATTTTTGTATCAACAAAAGTCCACTTGACTACATTATCTAATGAGTTTATTTGTTTAATACCTTTTTGACTTATTGATGTAATAAAATTTGGATGCGAACCCCATGGTTCTAAATAATAAAATGGCTGAACAAATAAGAAAGTCTTCTTTGACTTTGACATGATCTCTAGTCTATCAGGATCTATATCTTCTTGATAAAACTTCATATTATGTTCGGGCTTTTGTTGATTGGGGTTTGCAAATCGATAACCGCTTATATCCCCATCTACCGCCATAAGATAGTAATCTTCATCGTCGATATCTAAAAGTTTGTCATAATATACAACTTCGTACCCTAAAGATCTCCAAGCATTAACATATCCTCTGTAGATCCACCTTCCTGCTCCAAAGGCATGGTTTCTAACATAAACCCTCACCATCAAACTCCTTGAATCATTTCTTTAACACGCTCGATGTATGTGTGCTCAGAAATAATTTTTCTCATATTTTCTTCTTTTGTGTTATGTAAGTTTTTGCTCAACTTATCTTCTACACAATCTGCCATTGCTTTAGCATTTTCCACAGTTGAAACTTCTGGAAATATATCCTTTAAGTTTTCTACGTGGTCGGAAACCAAAAACCCATTGAGTCCTAACGACTTGAATGTTCTTTCATTTGTGTCTAACCCAAGCACCTGCTGATATTTATCATGAATATTTATAGCCATTTTACTATTGTGCAATAGATTAGCTTCATCTTGTATAGATAAGTTTTTATTGATGAATATACCAGCATTAATATTTCGTTTTTTTATTTCACTAAAATATTCTATCATGATATTTTTTTTCTCGTTCAAGCCATTGTCGGCCCAGGAACCAACGTAGCACACATCAAACTTATATTTTTCATCTTTTTGGGGCTTATAAGAGATAGAATCAAGTGCCAAAGGGATAAACTTTATATCATTACCCCATTCTTCATAAAAATCTTTTTTAGTATAATCTACAAAAGTCCATTTCAAAATATTATCTAATGAGTTAACTTCTTCAATTGCTGTAGTTCCAAGGCTGGTTATAAAGTTTGTTGATGTTGACCAAGGTTGCGGGAATGAATAGGGTTGAACGAACAAGAATGTTTTTTTAGATTTTTTAAGCACTTTTGTGCGTTTTGGATCTACATTTTTTGAAAAATATTGATAAAGATTTCGAGGATGTGGCTCATTCTTCACGACTCCATGTCCGCCGTTTATAGATAGAAAATAGCAATCATTTTTTGAATCGTATTTTGCCAACCTTTCACCGCTTATATCTGTGTCAAATGCCATCAAAAAATAATCATTGTCATCAATGTCAATAAAATTATTGTATCTTACAACTTCATACCCTAAATATTCCCAAGCTTTAGAGTATCCGTCGTATATCCATTTGCTCGCGCCCTCAGATATTTTCTTTATATAAACCCTCATAGTTTCTTAATTTCATTTAATATCTTTCTTAGTCTAATTTTTGAGGTATGTTCTTTTAAAAATCTTTTTTGTCCTGCTTGGCCGATCTTGATTGCTGTTTCTGGATTGGACACTAAAAACCTTGCTTTTTCAATCATTTCTTCAGCAGTGTCAAAAACCATTATTTCCTTATCGACTTCGAAAAGTTCTTCAATACCTTCAACATGTTCCGTAAGCAAAGCGGTTCCGCAAGCTGGTATTTCAAAAATTCTGGCTTTCATTTGTCTCTCGGGTTTTTGGCTACACTTAGTAAAGTTTAACCCAACAAGAGATACTGCATACATATTGAACATCTCCTCAAAAGATGCCTGTCTTGGGTTGCTTGATGGCCCATTTACTCCCAAACCAGCTCGGTGCATCTTGGTCATGAACTCTAAACGATCAGCTCCAAGATGGCCAGCAAATGAAAATGGAATACGTTTTTTTGCAACTATTCCAGAATATAAATCTTCATTGCAATGCCAATTTCCATAAAGAATATTTTCATATCCAAAGTCCTTATATTTATCCATATATCTTTTTTCAGGGGTAGAACAAGCATGAAAACTGTTACATACATTACTGGAAAAAGAATCAAACCGCCAAACATCATCACAAAACCAATTGAAAGTCTTTGTT
>CEUO01030958.1_pt1 | contig 29322 bp, 8 predicted proteins | sample 531391 | NCBI WGS metagenome assembly CEUO01 (sample SAMEA2622799, study PRJEB7988) | marine metagenome | isolation source: saline water (ENVO:00002010), including
TGCCTGTATCAGATAAGAACTGATGACCAGCATCTAGATCATCCATACCAGGCATATCTTCTTGTTTTGCTAATCTAAGACTATACAGCATATCTCTAGCAACTTTAGAATCATAGTTTTTACTTAGTGGCTTAAGATAAGAAATGACCGGGATTAACAGGTTTTTAATTCCATCATATCCAATAGTGTGAACCAAGCCAGCCATACTACCTTCTACAAAGGAACTAGCAAAGGCTAGGTTTGTACCGTAGACAGATTTAATAATATCATTTGTATAAGGAGCAGCATGTGCCAGTGTTGGGTCGCCACCACCGTCACCATATCTACTTGCTACTCCTTTAAGAACTACGTACTTACGCCTAAGTACTTCATTAAATGATGTATGTAGCTTAGCTTGCTCTGTTCTTTCGAGAGACCTACCTTGACCATCAGTTACACGAATACCACTACGAGCATTAGTTATATTTGAAAAGAGATTAAGCAAATCCTGATAGTTAAGATCCGTCCTAGTTATTTCTGAGAATGCGTCTACTTCATGTACATCATGTCCATGAGTTTTTGCAATGTTATCAGCAAGGACGGCTGGGTTTAGTTCGATAAATTCTTTAACACCGACATCGTCTAAGACTTCAGAAACCATTGGTATAAAGGTATTGTCATATACAAAGAATGCTTTATTAGAAATTCTATGTAAGAAAGCATCTGTTAAGTAGGAAGCTACTGAGTTATATTCTGTATTGATAATTTGAGAAGGATCTAAATAGTACCCATTAATATTACTGTCGCCTAGTTCATTAATCTTCCTAAGCTCTTGCAAAGTCTGTCTAAGATTTGCTTCTGATCCTCCAGCATATCTGTTATCTCCGTCAATTGTCTTCTTGTAAACAACTGATTTAATTCTTTTAATTTCATCAGTATGTTCTGCAACACCTTTTTTATGATCAAAAACATCTTTCCAATTGAGGACTTCATTATTAGTTAACAGATCGGTTGTTACCATTATCCATGCTTGAGATAATCGAGAGCCTCGTTCTAGGTTACTTCCAGAATGTAATGGCTCAGGATCGGTTATGTATGTCATACTATCATTTAAGAACTCTGTTCTAGATAAAGTTCTACGTCCTGTGATCTTTTTATAATTAACAAAAGCTCGTTCTAAAATAAAGTCAAACCACATAGGGTTATCCTTTTGCATTGAACGAAGATTGTTCTTTAAGTCATTAGCTCGTGGTAATAAGTTAGCTGCGTATAGATATACGGGATGTATTTGATTAGTTTCTTTTTTAACCTTATCAATTAGTTTTTTATGTAACGCATCTCTAATTGAAGTATCTCTTGCTATATCTACATGACCATCAGAGAATAGCTTAGTCGACCATGGTATAAGTTCCATCTTATTAGGATCAGCGTAGTAGTTACCAAGTTTTCTATTAAGCTCGAACATATCTCGAATAAAGGCATTATACTCATCAGCAAGAGCTGATATACCTTGTGCTACGTCTCCATCATACTTACTTAAGTCATACTTCTTGTCGATAATCCTTCTAATAACATCTTCTTGTAAAGTAGCAACCAGTCTAGCTTTTGCTTCAGGGTCTAATGTTTCTTTATACATTTTACTTAGCTTAAATGGATTTGCAACATCTTGTATCCATGTTGCATCAATAGCTTTAGCCATAGCACTAGATCTTCTTTGTGCTGCAGCACCTGAAATAATACCGCTATTGCTTGGCAGTATAGAGTTACTGGTCAAGATAGAACCCTCGACTAAAAGATTTGACATTAACACTGCAGCAGTATAAGGACTATTGTAAGTATATTGAGCACCTGAAGAAGATAATAGAACATGTCCTTTAATACCTTCAAGAACACTTCCTATAAGTTCACTCTGTTTACCAAAGTTTCGAAGGGCTCCACCTATTCCTTGATTATATCTTCCACCAAAGTGCTCAGACATATTCTTAGTTATCATATAAGCAAAGGCAGCCATAAGAGTAGTATCACCCGATCGTATAATTGCTTTACCTGCGTAATCTACATTACTTGTTTTATGAGCTGTAGGATGTAAAAACTCTTCGTTAATAATAGCTTCAGCTTCAACTTGCTCTTGTCTAGTAAGCCCCCAGATATGTCTGCCAAACTGCTCTGGAGAATCTTTATCACCCTTAGCGTATCCATGATTTTTTAACATATTGTCAAGATTAACTTCTTGAGCAATGTATTGACTATATAAATTTTCATCTGCTGTTGTCCAAGTCGCTGGGTCAGAATCACCATACTTAAGTCTTAGTCTATTTAGTTGCTCTGTTACCTCTTGTTTGTCGTCAACAAGTTCTAGATATTGCTCATCAGTCATAAGCTCTTCACCTTTACCTAGTACACTTGTATCATACTTTCTAAGCTCAAATGGTTCTTCATTATCAAAGAGTTTAGTAAACCTTGCATCTCCTGCAAGATTGCCTACATCAGGCATACGTACACCCTCTGCATCGATACCCATTACAGCGTCAAGCATTGTCATAAGATGATCGAACTCTCTTGGAGATTCATCCATATAGTCTACAAAGATATGAGCCATGCCTTGGAACTGATCTCTTATCCAACCAAAGACATCTCCCATAAATTTCTTCAAGTGTTTAAAGAAACCAGATGATCTAATTTCTTGTATTTCCTCAGAGATAGTTCCTCTAGGATCTCCAAGAACTCTAGCAGCTAAATAGTATTGAGTAAACGCAGCAACTAGTTCGTTTGGTTTAGAGGTGTCAGTAAAGTAAGCCATCTTCATTCCTGTTGCTAGATTAGATTTGTTACCTTCACTTTGTTTAACAAGTTTATTTAGTAGCTCTAGATTCTCAGGTCTTCTAAGTTCTGCAACAAGGTTGCTCCAAGCAGCTGAGTTTTCATTCATGTATTTAAGGATAGCTATTTCAGAAAGCTCGTGGAAAAGAACTTCAATAGCAGATGCTGTATCTGCCTGTCTTAGTTTTCTATGATCAAGACCTATGAAATATCCAGGATCGTTTGTAGGATCTCCTTTAATGTTTACGGTTTTAGGCATAGCAATGCCACGACCATTCCACTCTACCATTGATCGAGGCATCTGTCCTGCTTCTTTACCTACGTTCCAAGACTGATTAACTTCTTGTACGTTAACTTCAATAGCAGCTGGCTGTCTATAGCTAGATCTAATAGTTACAAGAGAATCATCTCCTTGTCTTTTTTGAATCAGCTTAACAAGAAGATTAGCAGTAATCATAGTATCATTAACTACATATTCCATCAGACGAGCTTCTGCTTCTTCTGCAGTACCATAGTCTTCAAGTATCTTATTATAAGTTTCTTCATTCATTCCTTCGGGTACATTAGGCTCTAGCCCTAATGAAATGTCTTGCAGAACAGCAGCTTCAGCTGATGTACCAAACTTCTCTCCAGCTTCGAATGCTCTTGCACTGTTAGCCAAGCTTAGTCTAGCTCTATGAACGTCAGCTCTAGTAGTGTTGCTGTACTTTAAGATTTGCATAGCATCAAAACTTCTAAGAGCAATTCTAGCAGCTTGTGAGTCTGCTTTAGCTATTTTACCTAAGGTTAATAAGTCAAAGGAATTTCCGTTAAAGGTAGCTACCTTAACACCCTCATTCTGTAACCTTTCCAATTCATTTAAAATTTCTTTAGCTTGTTTCTCAGTAAGCCATTGATCACCCTTTGAGTTTCTTCGAGTAAATGTTTCATATTCTAAGGCACTATCTGAAGATTGCACAATAGCTGCAACAGATATTTTTCTAAGATCAAGATTATTTGTAATGTTTGTTTCAATATCAAGACCTACAACACGATCTACTTCTGTATCCCATCCTTCTTTAAACTCTGGGAGAGTATCAATTTGAGTTCGGGTCATACCAGAAAGCAGTAACATGTTCTTAAAGTCTCTAACGTTCTCATCTATTTCTGTAGAAGTATCGTATAGGTCTTTAAAACTTATGTTCGCTTCAGTCTTATCTCGTTTCTGAGCAAAGCCCACATACAAACCTTCCATCCTCTTCTTTTCAATCCGAGTTTGAATTACAAACTCCGGGTTAACGTTAGCCAAGTAACCGATAGCTGATCTCAATGCATCTGCTGCTATCTCATCAATAAAACCATCGTTAGTAACATTACCTTTATCGTCCTTCACTTTAGTTATGTTGTCAATATCATCTAATAGTTTAACTAGATGTGGGTACACATATGCATTACCCCTATATTCTTCAAGAAGGTTAGATTTTTTCCTAAGCCTTTTAAGAGTCTTAGCATTTAAAGTAACTCGTTGGCTTGCTCTCCATCTTAAATCTTTTGCAGTCAAGTGACTATCAGAAGCTTTCATGCTTTCTCCAACTGGTTTATCTACCATTCGAATAGTTTCAATTGAATCTAGATAAGCAACATATCCTAAGCTGTCTAGATTGGTTTCAATAAACTTAATAGTTTCTGCATGTTCCTTAGAGAGATAGTATTTTTTTACATGGCTGTGCCACATGTCAGTAATAAATGGAAGGAAAGTTTTTCTAAAGTAGTCATCAATATCTACATCGCCAACATCTTCTGTCATATTTTCCCAATGAGACCTAGCTAGCATAGCGATTGGATTGGCTTTACCTTGCCACCCTACCTTACCACGAGCATCCGGTTCAATTGGAATACCGTGGAATGAAATGTCAGGAGACATCTCACGCCACATTAGTTCATTCTTAATATCTTCAAGTGTGCCTTCAGCTCTACCAATAAACTCATTAACAACATCAAAGACACTATCGTTCTTGTTTTCTAAATTAGTTAGCTCCTTAGTTAACCATGGCATTACTACTACAAGTTCTTGAGAAGTAACGTGAGGGTTGCGTAGCATAAATCCTAAGACCATCAATAGGTTTAATCCGTCTTCAGATTCAATCATTCCACCAATCTTGTCGTGAATTCTACGGCTTCCGTATCTATCTAATCTATGTAATATTCGTTGTACAGGAGAAAGGAAAGCAGCTTTATATACAGGTACGTCAAACTCTTTAGCACCAGGGAATAGTTTTACCGTAGTAGTTGTAGTAATATAATGTTCAGCATCAAGAAAACGGCTTGTCTTTCCTGAGATTGTTTGATCATCTCCTACTGTTTTTAATTTACGCTCTCCTTCTTCTACTAAGAATTCCATAGCATCATGAAGCATTTGTTCATTGTGTCTATCTTCAGTAAAGTTAAATCCTTCCTTCTGTCTAAGGTTTGAGGATAAAGCTTCTCTGGCAGTTCTTTGTATTTTACCATCACCTCTTTCAATAGCTCTGGTATTTACATGCACACCATGTCTAACAGCATACTCCATCATTTCAATTGTCTTATAGTTAGATAAAGTGTTTATAGCTTCCATTAATGTTTCAGGAGTAATCCCTATAACCTTACGTTCACCTACTATAGTTGCTGAGCGTAGAGTAATTGTAGCTAGAGGACTTCGCTTAACTAGAGCAGAAACATTCTTTTTACCTGCCTTATCTGTTGTTGCAGCTTGAATATCTAAAGGTACTAAAGTACCGTCAGCTTGGACCCTAGTATCTATTAAGAACATATCAAAGTTAGATATACTATCAGCATGAACTTCTTGAAGTGCGTTTAAGAATAGGGCTGTATAATCTTCTAAGCTAATCTTATTACCACCAGTTTCTGGACTTATGATAGGAGATAAAGCACCTTCTCTAAACGCTTTGATATTTTCTTCTGATACATGATAGTCAGTCTCAAGTTTCTCTGTTATATAATCCATAAGACCCCATTGATCAGCACCGTGGACAAAGAGCATATCAGCATCAATACCTTGCATAAAGTCTGTGCCTTCTACTGTTGCAGACGATCTAATATACTCACCTGCGTTAATACTATCTTCAGTAAGAAGCATGTAATCTTCACCCTGTAGTCCGTGCATTAATGGAATTTGAAGTAGGTTTCTTCCTGTCATGCCCGACCTAATCATATCAGTATAAGACAGTATACCATCTTTAGCTTCAGGTATAAACTTAATACCTACAGCTGCTCCTTCTTCATGTAATGATAAATGAGAAGCACCTCTTGTTTTAATACCATATGATATTCTGTATAGTTTATATAGATTAGATAATAAGTTAAACTTGGCTTTATAAATTTCAAGTGGCAGCTCGCTTGCAAGAGCTTCTTTAATAGTTCTTAATCCCATCATAATATTATAATTTTGTGAGTTTGCTGGAGGAACAACATCAGAATGTAGGAAGCCAAACATTTCATCTAGCTCTTTTAGATAATATAGTGTTGGATATTTATCTACACCGTCTATTTCTATACCGACTTCAGCTGCCCAGCTATCTAGATTTGTCTTTAATCTATATGCGTGGTTCTTTACATTAACTTTAGTAGGACTAAGAAGACTTGACTTCTCATCTATATCTAATTCAGGGAAGACTATTTCGTTTAATGAGTCAGCATAGATATCAATATCTTGTCTTTGATCTAAAGGAATAACATCATTAAGTTCTTCTTGTTTATCCACATCCAAATCTAAATTATCTTTAAACCCAGCTTCAAGTTCGTTAATAAGTCTGTCATAGTATTTCTCTCGTAACGCTAGAGATCCAACTTGTTCCCAAGAAACTTGTTTAATTAGAGGACGCATTCCAGCATAACCACCAGGATTAGCTGTTCTCAATCCTATAAGGTCAGAAGCGTTTCGGACATCCCCACCTCTTTTAACAGCAGTACCTTTTCTATCTGATGGGTAACGTTCTTGGGCTATTCGGGCACCAAGATCTTCAACCTGTGTGATTACTTCCATAGGTAGACTGACTTGTTTATTTATCTGAAGGAGAAGTTGTCTATACATTAGTTCAGCTTCTTCGTTTGCATTAGCTTTTCGAAGTGCTTCAACATCCCGAACCATTTGTATTAATTGATCATATTCATTATCAGCAAGCAAGGAGGATTCTTTCCACCTCTTTGCAATAACGTCATACATAGTTTCAGCATCAAGTTCAGAGAATATTTCAAACTCTTCTCCACTCTTACTTGTTACCGTAGTACCGTTCATATAATCGCTAGTTGCAATAGGACCATAGGCAGCTTCATAAAGCATTTCGTCTCTTATTAAACTCTCTTCAATAAGTTCTCTAGCTTCTGCTTTCCAAGCATTAATAGCATCCTGTCGTTCATCTGCAGTTTTCGTTGGATCGTCAATAAAGTATTTATCTCTTAAAGCATATGCTCTATTGTTTTCAAGGTTCCACATACCAAGAGGAGCCTTGCCTCCATCTTCAGTCAATAATCCGTAGAGTGCTTCAATATCTGCTCGAGTTAAAGTACCTGCTTGTATGGCATCACCATTAACACCTTCTGCTATTAGTGCGTCTCTTCTAATTTTAAATGCTTCAGATTGTGTCAACTCTTCTACTCTTGTCGCAACTTTAGAATAACTAATATTAACGGGATGTATGTTCATTGTATCAAATACAGTTTGATAGTATCTCTTAGAGTCGTGTGATCGAGCATAGGCAAAGTATAATGCATGATCTTGAAGACCCATCAAATCTGTAGGGTCATAATCATATCCCATGATACGTGCTTGTAATTCCAATACACCTGGATCAATATAGTGAGCTACAGAGTTTTGTAAGTTCTGTGCTCTAAGTGCTTGTATATCTCTCCAAGCCATTCGATCACCAGTTAGCATTTCGTTAATACGCTCCATGTCAGCGTCAGTAATCGCCTCTCCATTGTTTACTTTTTCATCAACAAAAGCTTGAACTTTTTCTAAGCGTTTGCCAAGGTATGACTCAACCTCTTCTACAGTCTTGTTAGTCAGATCTGCAATTGCAGCAATTCTACCGTTAAGTAAAGCTTGTGCATCACTAGCTCTCATAATAAACTCTGCGAATTTTCTTTCTTCAGGAGTTAATGCATCGTTTAATTTTTTAAGCTCAGCTTGCGCTTCTGGAGATCTAGCTGCATCAAGAGCTGATTGCATTGAGCCCGGTCCAACTCCACCTCTTACATCTTTACTGCCTACTTGAATACCACCTTCGACAAACATTTGTTCAAATACTCTTCGCTTTAGGGCTGCACTATAGTTCATACTCTTTCTAAGTAACTGACTTCCCTCACCCTGACCTGCTTGATATAGAAACTCTGAAAGATTACCTAGATCATCCATAGTAAGATCTAAACCATAGTCACTATTTATTTTTGCAAGTTCTTCTTGGGCTTGAATATTATTATGTGCGTTCATAAAGGCTTCTTTGCCACCACCATAAAGAATAGTAAGAGGTCCTGGTTTAAATAATCGTTCCCTTACTGTTTCAAATTTACCTTCAGGATCGTCTTTCATTTCTTTTTTAAGACGTTTGTAAATTTCTTGACGGGTCTCTGTCGTTGTAGCCATATCAATACCTAGTGCTGTAAATAAAGTTTTAAATTTATCTAACTTAGCATCTGGATTGCTTTGTAAAACCGCAGATGCCCATTCTAGACCACTGGTAATGTATCTATCTATAAGATCTACTTTCCATCCTGCATATTCTGGATCAGCATCTAAATCTGCTTGAGACCGTCCTGCTGCATCTTCATTAGACATAGACTGTATAAGTCCCTGCAGGTTATCTACCATTTCTTCCCATGTAAGATCCATAAACCAGAAAGTGTGTAGACCAGCAAATGACTGATCGTTTTCATTCCAGTTATCCATGGCATCATCGAAAGTATCGTACTTATCTTCGATCCTTAGTGCTTGCTCAAAGATTTGATACATCAAACTATGACCTATAGGCTTTCCTGTAACGTCTGTATCTGTAGCACTAAATAGATGTGGTTGTAATCTAAATAGTGCTGATAGTCTACCCAAGGAAGTAGTAGGAACAACTACGTCAAAGCCAGTACCAAACCATTCGGATTGTGTTGCTTCGTCTGAACGGAATTGTTTTCTAAATCCTATGATAGCATCATGGATATACATCTCCAGTACTGGACCCATATCAAGCTGAAGTTCCATTAGAGCTTCTATGAGCTGATCATTATCCATCACTTCGCCACGAGGTGTTTTATTATTGATATATGGAGATAATCTAAATGGTACTCTACGCCCAACATTATGCATCGGATGTCGATCGCCAATTATTTCTTCTGCCGTTCTTGCTCTCCACTCTTTCTTTAAATCTGCAGTTATCTCAACATTTAAAGCATACTTAATACGGTTACGGTATATCTCATCCTCTAAGACTCTCATCAATGTCCAGTCTTCTACAGGTGCCCATCGTTGTACATCTCCCTCTAAAGGAGCAAGTAACATTTTATTGCCGCTACGGGATGTGTCAAAATCGTCTGAGCTATCTTTGTTAATTACTTTATTTCGGACATCTCCATCTGGGTCAGTTATTAAAGCCCAGTTATCTTCTACATCTGCAGGATCAGTTTTATCTACGATTCGTCGAATGGTACCAGGGGCATTTCGCAGTGCAAGCTGAACCAGACCAACACCTAATTCAGCAGCACTTGCATAGTCTTCTTTACCATTTCCTAACTCTATGAAGTAAGTAGCAGGGTCTACGTTTAAGAATAATGCAAGACCTTGGAACAAATCATTTAGTGGAATATCTCCTAAGGAATCAGGATTAATACCTGTGTTATGGAAGAACTCATTTTGACCTTTATCGGTTAAGTAGTTTTGTATAAAGTTATTAGCAACCTTATGTATATGTTCAAGAAACTTTTTTTCATCACCAAAGGTAAAGTCAGACCGAGTCTTATTAGCAACAATTTTAAAAGCTTCGCCTTTATTATCGATTAACCTTTGGTCAAAAGCCTTTGTATTAAGATCAATCTGAGCATTCTTAAGCATTGTAATAATCTTACGTGCAGCATAGATGCTATACTTACTATGTTGATTATCAGGATCGTTTAATGCTTGACGTAAAGTTTCTGCGGTGTATGCATATTCCTGCCTTAGGTTAGTATCTAGTCTAGATATTAGTAAGGCTAAAGTTTTCTTAACACCTTCAATCTCAAACTCCATACTAGTAACCGATAGCATATCGTGTGACGAAATGTCAGCAGTGACTAAGCTATCTTTAAAAATTAATTCCGGTCTAAATCCATAGATATTTCCGGGCAATGCTTTCTTTAATAGCCAATGTGGTATTGCTTCAGCGTCTGACCATTTTGCACTATTAAGGGTATAAAGCAATCGTCTTGCATATTGTCCTAAAGCTGTTGCTACTTCTATATTAGTTTGCGCTGAAGATGTTACCATGTTAGCCTCATCTTCCATTAGCGTTGCTCGTTCAAGAGTTGTCATCTTAATTGGCGCTGGTCTATCTGGATCCCATTGATCTATAACAAAAGTATCAGCTTCGATAATACTTTGAGCAAGATTGCTAACCTGCTTGCCAAGCATATTGATATGACCTACACCCATCTTACTAATCTGTGTTCTTTTTCTCTCTTGCATTTTATCAAAGAGTGGTTCTATTTCATCTCTAGTATACTGGTCTTTTTTTCCGTGTCTATTTTCTAGCTGTCTTCGGATATTATTAAGCTTGTGCTCTCCTCCAAACAGAGATTCAAAAGCACTAAGAGGTAGTGAAGATTCTACAACCTTAACACCATTTACTGTGTACTCCCATTTCCTATTGAATAACCATTCAGCTCTTTCTAGACTTGCTTCTTTCTCTTCTATTGCTGTAGCTAAATCTTTAGCTGTGTCTATTAATCCCGTAGCCCACTTACCACCATGAGTTTGTACTACCAACACGTTAGCTTTAGTTACTTCTCTCCTTAATGCTTGAAGAGCTTTAAGTTCTTCTTGATGTACCTTATCGATTTCTTTATCGTATTTAGCTTTTGCTGTTGCGAAAGCTTCTCCAAGTTTGGTTTTTTTATTTAGTATTGCATCTCTTACTGTATATAGTTTAGCTTCCCAATCACCCTCTATACCTTTAGGGAATCCCTTCTTTAAATATTTCTTTCCTAATCGATCAATAAGTTTCTGCTCAACTTCTGTCCACGTATAACCTTTTGTGGCGGGAGCCAGTTTTCCAAATGTTCTTTTTAGCCAGTTTTGTTTTTGAACAAGTCTTGCAATAATAGGAGCTATTTGTTCAGCATCTCTCTCTGCTTCCATACCTTCCTTAAATGCCTTGTTTTTAAAGTATTCAGCTTCAATCTCAGTATAGGATTTTCTTAATGCTTTTATGTTTAAGCTTGCTTCTACAACTTTTTCAGTAATAGGGAGATCATCAACATTATTTTCTTCAAACCATCGCAACCTAGCTTCAAGTCTTTCTAATGTTTTGACCATTTTAAAGTTACCTTGTTCTTTTGCAACCTTCATAAGAAAAGCTATTGTTGTAAAGACACTCTGGGTATCTGCATCATTTATAGGCGCTGGCTCTTTAGGCGTACTGCTTGTATCTGTAGGAGTAATATCAATATCTTCTCCATACTCTTCTTTAATCCAAGCCTTAATATCCTCTATTAGAGCAGCGTGATCATTGGGATCCATAGCTTGTTTAACTAAAACATCTACACCGGTTTCTGTTTCTTCTGTAAGCTCAACACGATCCCTTAACTCTAGCTGTTGTTCTTTTGGTATAACAGTAGCTTCACTTGTTTGTGTTTCTATCGTCGTCCAATTAGCAAAATCATTATCACCATATTCAACAATAATATTAATAACACTGATAGAATCAATTTCGACTCCATGTGTATTACTCATAAGAATAGCATAGGCGGATAATTGTTTTGTATGGTTCTCTGTTCGCTGTTTAACGTATTTGCTATTTTTATGTAAAGGAGTCTTTTTGCCTCCACGACGTTTGGTCTTAAGGTCTACAATTTTAATAACACCTGTCTCTGGATGTATTAGTAGAATATCAAGTTCACCAGCCATTCCAGCTTGATCGTCGTATACAAAGGTACGATCAGCTTTTATAATATATCCTTCTCTAAGCCATTTCTCTTTATACTTAGTGATTCCTTCAACTAGCTTATTAAACTCTTCTTCAGTTTCTATTATATACGAACCGTCTTCATTAACAAAATCTTCCCACCTGACTTCTTCGCCAAGAAGAATAGCCCTTGCTATATTATCTATTTCTGTTCCAAAGTGACCACCGCTTTGAACCAGAAGTTCCATATCTGGTTCGATCGTATTATCTTTGGTAACTTTAGTAACCCTACTGTATACTTTACCTGTTCGTTTGTTTCTATAGTAAGAGACATCTTCACCCTCATCATCTATTTCTTCAACTCTTTCTATAACTTGCTGTGCATCATCTAGTTCTTGTATAAACTTTTCAACATCTATTGCACCTGGTTTAGGTCCATCTACTGGAGGTGGTGTTGGAGCCTCATCACCAGCTGGTGGTGTCGGTGGTGGAGGCACATCGTCATCACCCGGTGGCGGTGGAGGAGGCGGATCCTTAGGTTCTGGACCTGGCTTTCCACCAGCAGTCTTTTTAATATGGGTAATAGACATTACACCCTCTTGCTCAACTTCTCCGTCTCTAAGTATTCGCAAAGATCCTATACGAACCTGAGGTATAGTATCGGGTCCTACTTCACCCAATATCACTACCTTATAATCCCCTGTGTTTTTTACTGAGGGTATTTGTATATCAATCCCTAATTCTGTTTCTACTTCTGCAAACAAATAATCAAGGTTTTGCATCAAAGGTGCAAGCTGTGCATCTGTGCGTATAGCCTGTACATCTGAGTTAAGAACTAACTGGTTATAAATTCTAGTCAGCTCTTTGAGATGTTCAATAGCTTTAAATTCTTGTTTTAATTCTTCTTCTGTAAAGTCATACTTACTTGGATCTTCTAGTAGCGCAGTATCAAGTAGTTTTATTTCAGAAAGAACTACAACAACATCATCTGATAAAGCTTTTAGATCAACTTCCTTTGCTTTAATTTTCTTAAGCAATTCCCCCCAGTTTTTGACATCGTACTTTTCAAAGAGTTTTTCAGCCACCTCAACTTCGTTTGATATATCTTCAATAGTTTCAACAAGATCTTCTTCGAGTAATTTTTCAACTCTTCCTACTCTAAGTTGAAGTAGTCTTTTAACCATAGTAAGCTGTTCAGCTAACGCTATAGCTAGGTCTTGTATTTCTACTTTTCTCAGTTCTAATACTTCACTATTAGTAATACTTTCGTCTAAGAATAAACTTTCAGCATTCAGATCAATTCCTAATTCATCTATAGCTTCTTCAAGAGTTTTCTTTAAATTCTTTACAATCTCTTGACGTGCTTTTAATACTTCCATTGCACGATCTGCAAAAGCTTTGCCTTTCTTTTCCATGATCGCTTCCCATGCTGCGGTAATTTCTTCTTCAGATATATCTGTAATATCTCTGTCACCAAAGTATTCATCAAGTTCATCTCTAAGTACAGCACCAAAGAACTCTGAAGTATCTCCTTTAGGTGAGGTTGTAGTTCCGTCTTTCTTTTTAGTACCAAAGAAATAAACAAGTACCTCTTGAGCCGTCCAAGTTTTTCCAGCTTTTTTACCACCGGGCTTTCGTTTCTTTCGCTTAGTAAAATTTTGAGCTATTGCTTCAGCATGTCCTAATAGGAAAGCTTGACCTATAGCCCGTTGCACACCTTCTGAATCTATACCCCTACGTTGTGCTGCAGCCCCTGCAAGTTTAGCTACTGCCATGATTATATCTAAAGAATCTGTATCAATAGAACTTTTTCCTGAAGAATCTGTTGTTGTGTGTTCTTTTATAATTTTTAATAAATCTAATTCAACTTGTTGTAGTTGTTCTATGGTGGGTGTTTCAGGAAATACTACATTACTAAGTATAGATACAATCCCATCCAAGTTTATATCTTTACCTTGTATTTTCAAGTTTGCTAATAATCTTGATATACGTATACCTACAATACTACCAGTAACTGCTTGCTTTACAAACCTAAGGTTGTCTTCATTTACTTTTACAGCTTGAGCTGCAGTTCTAACAGCATCTCTAATTTGAGCAGGAACTACTTTTGGAGTAAATACTTTACTACCTACCCAGGCACCACCACCCACAACACCCATACCAGCTTGTCCAAGTTTGCCCATAGACCACGAGAATGCTGGGTTAATGAATGGTGTAATAGCAGCTTCGCTTAGTGATTGTAGTCCGACAAGTTTCCAATCATACTCATCTTGCATACCCCATTCAATCTTATTTGCTTGGTTTCTAATTTCAGCCAACCCACCAGTAAGAGCACCTTCGGCTGAGTTAGCAAGGAATAGGTTTCGACTTAATTTTGTAAATGGGTTGTACCAAGCGGCTTTAACAGCCCCCTTCTTTGTTATTAACCAGTGAGGTAGAGCTGAAGGCAGCCATCTAGTAGCGCTTTGAACTTTAGCCATTCGATCTATAATTCTCATTTGTTTATTTAAGTCTAAAGCTCTATCCCCTAGTTTGCTTAACTTACCAGCTAAACTAGCTATTAATGCTGCACTTCCTACACCTGCTGTAGCTGCTGTAATAACAAGACCTGCGACCATTTCACCAACCATATCAGGTTCGTTTAGGATACCATCCACAACAAATGAATATACACCACCCGCAGCATGTTTCCATGCACCGTTAGTTTTATCACTCCACATAATAGAGTTTCGTGCATAGCTTAGTTGAAGAACCATATTAGCCATATAGAACCATTCGTGTTGGTTCCTTGCTTCAGTTACTGTTTCAGGAGTAAGACCTACACTTTCTAGATAAGTCATATAACTAGGATTGACTCGTTTCATGTATTCATACATGAACTCTGGATTGTATTCATCAGGTACTTCTAATCCCTCTAAAGTTATATTACCTTCGGCATCACGTTCTTCTGTAGCAGCTTTAATAGAAAGTTTTTCTTCATCTGTAAAGACATGAGCTTTTACTTTGAATAGTTGGTAAGGTGTATCATACCAGCCACCAGCTTTTGCTATATTAATATGTCCTGAAATAGGATTATAATAGTCTTCCGAGGATCCGGTAAATCCTTTAGCTATATTTAAATGAGCAAGATCACTGATCCATTGACGTAAGTATTGCTCTGTATTAACTATGCTGCCGTCTTCGAGTTCAGCATCTTTATTTGATATATCTAACCAAGTGTCTTCAAGTGTCTGTCGTCCTGCAAACATTAGAGAAGCTGCTAGGTTTTCGTTCTGGGCGTTCATGCCCCATACACCGCCTGTATGGGCTGCTGCCATCATGATGCGCTTACCCTCTAGTAAAGACAGAGGAGCCCATTGTAGCTCACCTGTGGCTGTGTCAATGGATGCTGTCATAAAGGGTCTTTGTTCTTTATAGTTTTGCTGCCACTCTTCTACATCAGGAGAACCAATATCTTGGAACAATCCTTTTTCGTCACCAAATCTACCACCCCAATCTGATAAAGGTGCAATCTTAAGCTGTTCTTTAAAGAAAGGCATTGTGGTTTGCCTATTGTTAGCTATTGCACTAAACAACTGGTCATTGTTGTAGCTAGGAAGGGGTGTTATAAAATCTGCTTCCCCTCTAATAATTGGTTCCATTAATCAGTTTCCTTTTTCATTCTAACTAGTTTATATTGTCCTTCGGGAACAAAGTCGTACCATTTACCGTGCTGATAAACTGCGCTTCCTTTTTTATTACCAGGATCATGGTATTGATACATAGGTCTGCCTGCATGAAAGCCTCTAAGATCTATCCATAGACCTTTAGCTATAAGATCTTTATGTTCTGTTGCAGTCCAGTATGAATATCCTTTCTGTTCTTGTTCTTTATTTATAGCATCAACATCTATATTACCAAAATCGGCATCAGTTACAGTCATCCATGGTATGCGTACAGTAAGTATACCATCTTCCTCGGAAACACCTTCAGTAAAGCCCATCATACCTTCAGCCTGCAGCTCTACCATTCTTTCTACCTTCATCTTTAGACTAGGATTACTACGGATTCCACGAACTTCATTACTAATTGCATTAGTCATAGTATCCATATCCCAACCAATATCATCCAAATCCCCATACTCATCGATGTAACGATCAGCAAACAGACCAAGTTCTTTAAGATGTTTAGGTATGGTTTCTGGGTCTAAGTCATACTTTTCAGGATTTATTGTAAGCTCTCTAACAACCTTAAGATGTGTCTCTGCTAGACCCACTTCTTGGGATTGTGGATTTTCTTTTTGAAACTCAAAAGATTCTTTTCTTACTACTTCATACGCCTGCATAACATTAGCTTCAGTAAGTCCCCCTACCTCTCCAGTAGCAATTAGATTATTAAAGTTTCTTTTTACAATACCGCTTGTTAAAGCTTCTCTTTCATTGCTAGTTAGGGTTATCTCAGAAGCCACAGATGTTCCAAGTCTAGGGATATTAACCCATGCATCTAAGGTTGTTTCTTTAGCATCTTTAGTTTCTGTAGGCATTAGCCATCTAGTAAAGTTTGAGGTAGGAACTATTTCAAAATTGAGCATACCACTTTCAGACATAGACATTGGAACTGGAAGACCTGCTGCTGAGTCTTGGAATGCGTCATATAATCTAAAGGCAGCTCTTAGATCCATTGCTCTGCCTTGAGCACTGCCTATAGCAGCTGCAGCAAAAGCACCCTTTAGTTGGTTTCTAGATTCAGGAGTTGCTAACATAATCTGCATAGCATACAATAAGGCTGTTTCATATTGTTGTACTGGTTCACCCGCTGACCCCAACCAGAGAGTAAACAAACCCGGTTGATCTGTATTATGTGTATAATCATCTAGATCCGGCATAGCTTTCTGGACTATCTGACCAACATGAGTATCCTTTACTGCTAACCAGATATCTCGTACAATAGCATCAGACTTATTAGCATTGATACCAGTGGTCCTCCACTCTTCTCTTCTTGCTACACTTTCCTCATCGTTAGGCAGTAAGAAAGCTGCTGCTTTTACAAACTCATCAATACCACCTCTCAACGCCACCGTTAATTGTTGTCTTTCTTCTTCAGTAGCAGAAAAGTCAGTCGTATTCAAAACCATTTCTAATGCCTGTGTTGGTACCCAGGTATTATCTATCCTTCCATTCATAGCCAAGATAGAGTCTACTACTTCATTAGGAACTCCTGCAGCATTAAATCCTGATTTACCTTCAAGTCCTGCTATAATAGATCCAGCTGTCATGATGTCTATAATTTCTTGAGGAGTTGTATTGATAATAGACATTGCGTCATTAGGATCTAAAGATGCCCAGTCACCGCCAGATGCTTGGTCTAGTTTATCTAAAATCATATCCAAAGCCATGCCTTGTAGCATACCACCACCCGCATCATCTAATATACCTGACCACAATACCCAGTTACCTGTTTTCTCTGCACCGTTTTTTAGACCCATTAAGAATCTGCCTATACCACCCATTGTTTCTGGAATCTCTCTACTCCAAGTTTTTATATGAGATAGCCCCCTCTTAACCTGTGTAACTAGATTTGCATCTGTCCGTGCAGATGGATTATTACTAATTGCTTCGGCATATTGCATTCCTATAAACTCAGCCCAGTTACTATCAGCAAATACATCCATTGCGCCTGTTCTTGTTAGCTCAACCATTCCATCAAAGTTTGCATAGCTAGCTTTAAATGTTGTAATATCTTCTTCAGTAGCACCTGCAGCTAATAGTTGTTCTGACTTTAGATTAATAAAGTCTGTCCATGCTTCAGACATACCGTTATACTCTTGCCAAAAAGCTGTATACTTATGTGGTTTATTCATTAATTCTTGCCATGCTTCTGGCGATACACTAACACCAAGCAACACTTGAGAAGCTGCAGCTTTTGTAGGATCATGAGTAATACCTTTAAGCTGTCCTTGAGTTGCTTCCTCTACATTTTCAGCTTCTGTTTCAGCAGCACCTCCTCCAGCTCCAGCAGGATCAATTGCCCTTTCTGAAACATAGTCATACATATCTAACAACCATCTTTCTTGATGACGTGTAAGACCCCCGGTGAAAAATGATGTGGTTAACTTACCCCATGCTTCGTATTCAGTTCCATACTTTTCGTTGAATGTTTCTAAAACGGATTGTTTGTACTCGTCTAAAGTGAATTGACGAAGATCCACTCTATTCATCAATACGTCTACAACACCTCTTGCAGCAGATAAGGCTGCAGTTCTTTCTTCTTTAGTTTTTGAAGCTAACTCATGTAGAATAGGTAGAGGTGAGTCTTTACCTAATATCTGTTCAAAACGGTCTATAGGTTGATCAGGGTCTACTTCTTCTGGTACTTCTTCTGGTTCTGTAGCTGCAATCTCTGCTTGAACTTGGGCTTGTAAGTCCTCTAATTGTAGCCAATCAATATTATCTACATTCGTAGCGGTAAGGGATCTGTTACCTAAAGTAGATCCTATTATAGAATCTAACCATTTAGGGTTTGTTTTCATTAGCTCTGCTATATCTTCTTCAGTTAAAAATTTAAATACTTCCGGGCTAGGTTCTTGGGGAGTAGGTTCTTGATCAGCATAGTAATCTAGGTTAGTAAACGGACCGTAGTCTTTTTCAAGTTTATCAACAAACGTTGGTGACAACCCAGCCATCAACAAGTCTTCATTAGTCCAGTTATAATGCTTCTTTAGTTTTCCCATACCCATCATAGCAACAGCTGGAGATGAGTCTTTAATAACCTTAACTAAATCCATAGACTTCATCCTAGCATCATTCGCTTCTCTATTTCGTAAGCGATCTTTATCTACAGAACTTACTTCGTTGTCTTGAATACCAAGCATTGTATTGAATACTTCTATAATAGTAGAGTGATCTGCCTCTTCCCCATTTGCTTGAGCACCTTTAATATAAGCTGCACGTAATTCTGGTAGGGTTTCCCATAGCTGTTCTATTCTTCCCTCATGGTTTGGAATAGCTTTTAATGATTCCACTACAGCTCTTTCGTCTCCTCCTAGATCAGAAAAAGCTAACACTTGATCAATAAACTTATTCATCCAAGCAGGAGAAGGTTCATATCCACGATCTGTTTCAATAAGATCATCACCTCTATTAAGAGCCCTGTGTGTCAAATTCTTTATTCTGTTGTAAACAATTAACTGAGCTTCGTCTTTTTGTTCTTGAGTAAATTCTTTTCTTTTAAAGGTTTTAGTTGTCCAGTCCCACTCTAAACCATGTCTTTCTTTATTGACTCTTCTTAGTTCTTTCCATGCTGTAAAGTCATAACCTTCTGAATACTCCTCAACCGAAGGAATATCCATTGGAGGTGTTTTGAAGAGACCCGTTTCAATATCCATTTCCATAAGATATTCATCTTCTTTTCCTGTCCATGTTTTATAATATCCAAGATCTTCTAAGTTTTCTGTCTCTTCTACCATACGCTCCCAAGTAGCTTTACGCTCCTCAATAGGCATGTCCATAAGTTCTTTAGGTAACATTATATCTCCTATGCGTTCATCAGATCACTTGTGTGATTTGAGTGATGTGCTTTCCTGTGTATTATATGGTTTTTATTTTGTTCACCCCAAGTAGGATCTTCGAAAATTTTATCTAGTTCTTTTATAGTTCCTTGTATAGCTTCAAATCTTTCTGGTCCTTCAATGTATATGTTTGTAGTTTCATTCCACTCTTTAAAATCTTCCCAATTTATAGGAGCCGTTTTATCTTCTAGTGACATGATATAACGATCTATAGCTTCTCTTAAAAAGGCACCCCGTTCTGTAGTTTGATCATGGTACTCGTTGCTCCTGATATCTTTGGTTCGTCGTTTAATTTTTTCCAGATCGCCTTCTACTACTTCTTCTTGTAAAAGGTGAACAAGTTCGTGAGCCAATGTCTCTATTGGATCCAAAGCTTTTTCGCTAAGAGCAAAGAATAGTGGGGTATCTCCAAGCAATAAATCTTTACCACCATATTTTTTGTCTACCGAAACTAACTTTTCATCCCTACCTAGAACTGTATCCTTTCTCCTGGTATCTAGTCCTATATCACCCCTGTGACTGATGTCATCGTCAGGAATCCATCCTTGAATACCAGCTGTACCTAAATCATGTCGATGCTCTTTTTTAAAATCTGTATCCTCTAGTTCTGCATAAAATATTCTATGTGGATCATCGGGATCTACTTGATGGTCTATCCATGGGTGTTCACCCACATTCCATGGAGTATCCGATACTCTTAATTTTTCTGTATCATCTACTGACTCTAAATTTCTAGTTATAGAAATAGTAGTGTTGTCATACCACCTATCACTGCGAGGAATTACCGCAATATGAACGTCTGGATCATAATTAGATGATAGCTCTTTGCCCCAAAGCAAATCTATATATTCCTTGTATGGATTATTTGCTTGGATAGGGTTTTCTGCTTGTCTAAGGAGTGCTAGGTCATATTCGTTTTGCTCCATTCCCATATTCAACATTCTTATCTGAGAAGCTTTCATGTAAGGAAGTTCATTAACGTCCCAAGCTGCGTCAAGACTATTTGCAAGTAGACCAGAATATTGGTTTTGTATTCCATCTTGCAACTCAGTCCGTAATGTGTAAGCTATATCGCTTGCATCTTTGTAAGCATTAGAAAAGGCAGCATACTCTTTCCTAATCCATTTTTCTCTGTCTTTACGAACTGCCGGATCATCTATATCAGATAATTCTTTTAAACGATTACCCATTTCGGTTGCTGTTTTAAGTAGATCCATTGCATGCTTGTCTGCCTCGTGATACTTTTTCTTTATTTCGAGTATTTCAGGAGTATACTTAGGTATAGGTATAAGTCTACCTTGGTCTCCAACTACCCTTAATGCATTGCTTAATTCTATATTTCTTTCTTCTTTAGATAATGAACTGATTCGGTGGTTATTTATTATAATCTCGCCACTCTGTATACGCTTAACTGTTTCCTCATCATAACCTTCTAACCCTGTTGTAAAGCCAGTACCACTAGGCAAAGGGGTTTTTTCTCTAGGATACGTAAATACATCACCCGTTAAGACTGTGCTTAAACCACTAGCTAGAGGTACTTGAACAAGGGTACCAATACCTGGCTGCTCCCCCTTTTTTAGATTGTTCAGTTCCCGGAACTCTTCTACAGATAAACCAGATGCTTGAGAAAGCTTCCAAGTGGTATCGCCTTTGTGTACTACATAATCTCCATGAGTAGGCTCTGAAGGTTTAGTACCATAGGTTTCGATTCTATTATGTATCTCTTTTAGATTATGTATATTATTTAAATCTTCGTTTCGAAGCGAATCATTTATATTATGTAATATAGGATTAGTAGTATGTTTAAATTCAGGATCCATTATCTCATTCCTTGTTGTCTAAAAGCTCTAGCTTTCAGTATTTCCATAAGTTCTTTTCGTTCTTCTTCGGTAAGTTCATCACTAGTATCTTCAATATATTTTACCATAAACTCATCCACAGCTAACCTAACTTCTTCTTTAGCCTTCGGATCTGCATCATCACTTTGTAAACTTTGAATATATTCTACAACAGATCCAGCTTCTTGCAGATTTTCTATACCGATTAGTTTTCCTTGAAGTTCGTTTATTATCCTTGCACCGTTTTTCTTTTCAAGATCGTCCTTCTCTTTCTGTGTTCTTTTCGCAGCTTCTGATTTTACAAGCTCCGCACCAGCTTCTAATATACTTTGACGAAGAACAGTAGACATCTTATAATCAGCAGCAGCTTGGGAATTTTCCACACCACTTATCTGACCTTCTGAATTTTTATTTAGTTGGTTAGTATCTGTGTCTCTGAATCGTGGGTCTGTTTCTGTAAACTTAGCGTTAACTATGTTTACTTCTTGCGACATATCAGGTAGTTCTAGAGGTCTTACATCTTGTCTTTTTTGTTGCGGTCGCATTATAGAACACCTCTCTTATAGATATTAGATACTAATTGCCCAGCTATTCTAGCCATAGCTCTAGGTTTATCTTGGATATTAGTGGAATCTTTAAACTTCTTTAATCCTTTCTCAACCACACCTTTAGTTTCTACATCTCTGTAGTCTAACATGTTTGCCATTACAGGAGCCACATCATCAATAGACAATGTATCAAGATTAGCGAATAAAGACTCATCAACCTGCCTTTTACCTTCAGAAGTAATACTTCTAGCGATATCCAAATGAGGTTTAACAGCTCTTTGAATAGGTTTAAAACTATTTACCTGTACCGCATACTGTTCGGCAGCATCAGGACCTTGATCATTTACGGTTAGGTTCTGCCCTACGACATACTTGCCAGTATCATCTTTTATAGAAACTCTGCCATTAACAATCTCAGCTTCTCCTAGTTTATTCATTCTTTCTAATACTGAGATATCTTTTATATGCTCATACTCAGGTGCTAAAGCATCTAAGGTTTTGCTTGGATCGCTAAATAGCTTTACTAAAGATTCTTCTAATGCTTTAGAATGTGAGATAGTACTCTTATGTGCAAAGTCTGTTGTAATATATTCCTGCAATTGGGTAAGCTTAGGCATATAGTGATTAGCCACATCATCATTCTCAACGCTATTTACATTCTGTAGAACAAACAGCTTATCCATAGGTGAATAGGCTTCACTTAACTTAGCATCTATCTCTTGCATTCTGTAGGCGTTAAACTTTTCCCTAGGTAATCCAGATAAAGCTTCGTAAGTATCATTATATACTGTTCTGTTTTCAGGAGTAATATCAAAAGGTACAAACTCTAGCCAGTCTCTAAGAATATTATCACCCTGATAACCTTTAATCCATTCATTACTTCTCTGTACTTGAAGATCAGTATAGTTTTTATTTACTATATCTGAAACAGATTTCTTTTTTATAAAATCCATACTCATTATGTGTTCGCCTGATAATAAGAACCTGCAACAGCCATAGTTGTTTGTCCAATACCTGACATAAGAGCACTGCTATATGCTTGGCTTGGGCTTTGACCATAGTATTGACCTGGTGTGATTTCAGAAATTTTAGTAAAGCCAAAGTCACGCATGTTCAATGTCTTTTGATACTCATCATCAATAAGACCTTTCTCTAGCGCTGAGTTTACATTGACAGTATCTCTTGCTTTGTGATAGTTACTCATTGCATTCCTAAGCATAGCTTTAGAAGTAGCTGAGTTAGAGTTCATACGTCCTGCTAGTTGTCCTTGCAGATCACCATAAGCTTTGAACATACCATTAGACATTTGAGACATAGTATTATTAGTACGTTCCCGTTGCCAATAACGATTCTTTTCTCTAATCTTTAGAGCTTCTTCACCTATTGCCTGGTTTCTAGCCCACTTCTCCTCTTCTTCTAGAAGTTGGAACCATGTAGCATTAGCCCAATCTTTGGCTCTAAGTACTTCACTTTCTCTCCACTTGGCTATGTTCAGTGCTGCTTGTTGTTTTGCTGCTCTTGCTCCTGCTATGGATGATAGAACACCACCTACTGCTTGCATTGCTAATGCGCCTGTTACTGCCATGGTTTACCTCCTTACCAATATCTTTGATTTGTTTTAAATGGGTTACGTTTCCGGGGCATATCTTCTCTTAAGACCGCACCAGAAATTCTTTCACCAAGAAGACCGAATATCCTATCATTAGATAGCCACTCTTTAACTACTTCCTGGTGCTTCTTATTTTCATTCTGTTGAATAACCTGATCAACGTCAATACTCATGTTGTCATACCAGAATTTAACAGAGGCTGATAGGACATCTACACGGTCATCTCGTGGCAACGCACCTCGTGCGTCATGAAGCCGTGTGAGCTGTCTTTGGGTTTCTTCGTTCACGATAGCCTTTCGGTTAAAGACAAGCCTGTGCTGGGCTAATACGGGCTCTAAAGCCTCAAGCATACGAGCTTCCTTCTGCCCAGCCACTCTGTACTCTTCAATTCCTACCTTATGACCGCAAGATGAAGCCACAACGGGAGCCAAAAGCTGTCCAAACATAGCATCACCGAAGTTACTTTCGACATGTATGTTCTTTATTTGGTATTCATTAGCTAATTTGGCTATCTTGGTGAGGACTGCCTTATTGTAGCCCCCATCAAGACCTATTAAATCATGGATAAATATGTATCCGTTCGCAAATGAACTAATACAGACAGCTGTTTCGTCTGTACCACGACCTGACGGGTCTATAAACATAGCTGTGTGTAGATAGTCTGTATAATTATCCGAGATCCACATGGGTTCATAGATAATATCACCCGCCATTCCAAATGATGGGACTCTTTTCATAGGTGTAGAAGAAGCCCATATGATTTTCTCAGGACAGATCATAGGATCTACGTCAATTACCAGTAGATCTGCTAATCTTAAAGGATACTTCTCTGCATCTGCAAGAGATGTGTCTAGCTTATAATGTAAAGCAAATAATCTAGGACCGATCTTAGCTTTTCTTCCCTCTAATACTTCTTCACTAAACCTCTCAGGCTGAGTAGGTTCGCCAGCTTCCCCTTGTAACTGCCATACCCAACTATTGACATTCTCACATTCGGACTCATTGTTCTTGTCTGGTATAACTGCGGGAAACTTTGTAATAGGATAACCTTCAGCTAGTGTATTGTAGATAGAGTCCCTAATCTGAGGTGTACCTAAGAACAAAACTCGACCACCTACGTTACGTATCTGTTCAAACTCTGACACTTTGTTTAACAATTTCTCCCTAGCATTGGCTGTTTCACAATTACCCTCAATCTCTACGTCATCTGCTATAACATACTCAGCGTGACTACCTGTAATTTGAGAGGATATACCTCGGGCAAAACAGGATTTATCCTGACCCATCTTAGTACGACACTCTACATTAAAACCAAATGCATTATCTGTTGTATGATCCCCTGGTCTCATGTGTTCACAGTAAGGGACAAGGTCTAAGATTTTTCTAGTCATGCTAATAAACTCCGCAGCCTTGTTACTGGTAGCGGATACAACCATGATAGTAGTGTTAGGATCCTTTAGTAAGAACCAAGAAGCTAAGCAAGCTGTGATAACTGACTTACCAAAGCCACGACCAGCCTGTAGCTGCATATCCTCAGGTCCTTCTTGTAGAGCGTCAGCCATAGCGTACTGCGCAGGTGTAGGTTCACCTATACCCATATACTTAAAGCACGCCCACATGTGATTGCGAAAGTCTTCAAGCATTTCTTCTGGTATATTCACTATCTACGTCTCCTTGGTGGGGTAAAAGCTAATAAGGCAAAGATAGCTAAGCTACTAGGGGCTGGAGATATACCATAGTATACAGGGGAATCTATAGTTAGATCCCCCGCATCTGTAGTTATATCAACTATAGTAGACTTAACTTCATTAAATGTGTTGAAGTATTCTATAACAGAATCCACTGCCTCTTTACCGACTATGGTTCCTATTATAGCAGCAACTAGCGTTAATGTCAAGATCTTTTTTTCAAGTTCTTTAATTTTTTTATCTTTTGCTTTACCTCTATCTTCACATTTTTTTAGCTTACTAAGATTATCTTGCTTATGACAATCACAATTACAGTTCATTAATACTTCTTCTTCATCTTCTTGCCGGTTTTCTTAGCGTGTTTTTTGGCAGCTGCCTTTCCTTTAGCAGTATAAGCAAATTTCTTTTTTCCTACTCTTGGCATATTACGCCTCCTTTCTGAATGGTATACTATCTTTAAATTTACCCTCTAAGAAATCTAATGTCTCATCAGGGATGCTGTCTAATTGTTCTCTATTATCTGATATGATCCCACGCACCACCTGGTATAGACCAGGGGTACATTTATCGGGATCACTCAGATCGTCTAACATACACTCAATTAAAAGTGATTGCAATCGTTCTATTCTATCTGATTTATTCATATTATGTTTCCATTGAGAAGTCGTCTCTTCTCTTGTTATGTCCTGTATAATCATACTTACCATATCTATGCATACTATAAGTACCTCCATATGTACCATTACGAAGAACATTATCAGTGTATAGACATTTTAGCATAATTGGTTTAACATTCTCAGCATCAGTACTGACAGTGTGCAGGGCATATCCGCCCCGCTGCTCGTTATTGGCGATATTTATGTGCCGTGTTCCTCCATATTCCTCATGCCCTGTACCGAAACTCATACCCCACGGATGGAACGTACTCTGCTGAGCTCCATATTTGGCTATAAAATCTATATAATTATCTTTTACTCTAACTTTATTCATTCTAAGGGTAGTTGGGGGATCAGCTCCACTGTAAGGATCTTTAAGAGCTCCTGTTCGTATACCAAAGATTGAACCTAGGTAATCCATGTTATTGCCATAGTGTGTTGTGTCATGAGATGTTCCATAACCATATCCACCATTAACGGTTTCACCTGCTCTGTAATGGAACTTATCTCGTTGAGTTGAAATACCTCTAGGAATATTAGTTACATAAGTATAATCAGTTCTAAATGTATTGTTAACAATATCTGTATCAAATACACCATTACAAGCATCAAAGCCGTAACTAATTAAACAACCATATCTATTAAATATAAAGTAATTATCTGTAATAGAGATTCCGTTAATAGGACATCGCCTACTTATATATCCGCCCATACACTCAACAAGAATACCGTGTTCCCAACTTGTGCAAGAGTTATTGGAGAATACTAAATCCTGTATAAAGCCACTCCTATACTCACCATTACCTGGCTCCATACCTTTGCCTGTGATGACAAACTTACATCCCTTGGAAATACTTACTTTCTGGTTTGCGTTAGAGGAGCTAAAGTTTCCACCATCAAATCCACCTGAAACATCAAAGCCACCAGAGGTAGCTGATAGTCCATACTTATTCGGATCCCATGTTTCTGTAGCAGTACCACCATGTAGATAGTTCTGAGATCCGTCCATAGTACATCCAGTTACTTTAATATCCCAACCCTCAACATGAATAACATAGCTTGAGTTATCTACACCACGGCTACATGCAAGTCGTCTTACGTTCCATGCTCTAGATACCATATCACAGTCTTGGATTCTAATATTCTTAGTACAGCCTGTAAAGTATACAGCTGAACAGATGTTATGGAACTTACAGTTCTTAATCGCAATATCGTAACAGGTTAAAGCTGTGTCTATATTCTTAATTCCATAATGACAGCCATTGAAAGTACAATCCTTAACGGTAACATTTGTACAGCCAATTAGTTTAATGCCTGTACTGTTAGGACCCGTGCCTGTCCATAGTGGTGAGTTAAAAGTACAGTCTTCAAACCGAACATTATAACAACCTTCTAAGATTACAGCTTCTGCCCATCCATCAAATGTACAATTTTTAAATACAATATCTTGACCGTCGTTAATACGTATACCTCTTTCGTAACCGATACCTAGTACGCCATAAGATCCACCTTTATTGCCTACACCCGTACCTCCACCGCCTACATTAGGAACAGACCCTCCTAGATTATCTAGAGTACCGCCTAATTCTCCAGCACCTAGAGATATACCTGTACCTACATTTTTTTGAACTAGCTTACCCGGTCCATATGTACCAACAGCGGTTGTATCTTTTGTCATTCTATTGATATCACCCCAATAGAATGTACTACCAAGATCTCCTTGTAAGCTTATGCTGTCAAAGCTAGCAAGAACTTCCTTGTTTGCAGGGAAATTATGTGCTGCTACGCCTAAGTTAGCTTCAAATGAGCCATGACCTGTATCAACAAAACTCAATGGGTTTGTTGGTAACTCATAGTAACCGCTACATAGGTTTTCAAACTTCATATTCTCAAAACTGAGGCGTGAAGGTTGTGAACCAACGTTAGGATTTTGATTAGCATTAGTAACATGATAGATATTTTTATAAATCCTAAACTTATTAGCAGTCATATGTGAAGGTACTGGTGTTTCAAGTTCTATTTGAGTTGCATTAAGTACTTTCTTAATTCTATTAGTCATTGTAAACCACATTCTATTATCACCACCAGAACTATCTTCTCTAATATATTCTGTATGTGTAGCATCTACCTTGACAATCCTAATAACATCTCCTTCAAAGAAATCATCCGTCTCTGTTAAGGTAAGAACTGTTTCTCCTGGTCTACATGCAGCAGTAATCTTAACATTAGTCTTAAATCCACCAGCATTGTCAGCATCTACTGTTCCTGCTATGTCTTGTAAGTAAACACCAGCTGATTCAGCACCCGCTGCTGACCCTGTTGTATCGGTAGGAGCAATCATATAAGGATATATAGAAGTTTCTGTATTGTTTGCCCATGTAGTACCGTCGTTGTCAATACCTTTCCACTGAAGATGACCGTTTCGATAAGTAACGTCTTGTCTGTGTGTGGTATAGAGCCTATTAGCTGCTGCTGGTAAACCAAAGGTTGCTCCATTATCTCCCAATAGGTGTTTAGCTCCGTTAAACTCTAACACTTTAAGAGTATTTGCAGTAGGTGAGCCTGTATGTCCTAGTGTTGAAGTAATCCAAGCATCTTGAACAATACCTGAAACATCAGTCCCAGCTGTTCCTGCAAAGTTAGCATCAGTACTACTAGTAACACCTACAACAGTACTGGTTGTGTCTAAAGCAGCCATAACCCATTCGCTACCTGATGAGCTATATTTAATAACCTGATCATTTGTTGGGCTGGAAGGAACATTAGCTAAATTTTCTAGCTTGATATTAACAGCACCTGCAACGTTTCTTAAATAGTCAGCACTATTTGCCCATGCAGACCCAGTCCATCTAAGTACATCATTTGCACTCTTAGATAGAGAATCCGTAACATCGCTAAGTCGCTCAAGACTTGAGGCTGTAATCTCATCGTAAACGTGTTCACAAGTAGCTACTTTCTTTTCATTGCCTCCGCTTTCGTTGCCAACTCCTGCTGCTTGCGTTACTGCCTTTTGGTTAGTATGTAAGTCTGTATTACCATCAGTTGTTATATAAGAACTAGCAGCAACAACAGTCCAGGCTGAGCCATTCCATCGAATTGTATTGTATTGAGCTATAGATCCACCGCTAGTTAGTCCTACCCAGTCTGTATCCGCAGATGTTCCTGAGCCTGTATGTACCACTGTATCTCCACGTGATGGTGGATGGCTTGTAGGTGTACCTCCATAAATAGTATCATAGGTAGATGCAGCATTGATATCTCCAGATCCTTTATATGTAATACCTGTACCTAATGTATCTACCTCTGCCTTTAGGAGTTTACCTTGCTCAGCTGTAAGAGCTACAGTAGTACCACCTGTAGTTAGATCATTAACTAATGTAGCACTTAAACCATCTGAAGTAGCAGTTAAAGATCCACCATTAAGTTTAATACGTAGCTTATCGTCAGTTGTACCTGTACCCTGAACGCCTAATTCGGTATTAATACCTAGAGTAGAAGCACCGATCAAAGAGTTAGGAA
>CEUO01009064.1_pt1 | contig 29302 bp, 10 predicted proteins | sample 531391 | NCBI WGS metagenome assembly CEUO01 (sample SAMEA2622799, study PRJEB7988) | marine metagenome | isolation source: saline water (ENVO:00002010), including
TCTAATTATGTAATGTTTATGATTGATTCGGCATCCGTAGAGATACACAGTTATACTTCAAGCGGTAATCGTGCCAACTTAAGTATTGCCCCCTCCTTCAGCGCAAATTCAAATAAAGATAAATGGGTCTATTATACTATAACTCATAACGGAAGCGGAGCATATACGTGTTTTGCAAATGGGACGTTTTTAGGCAAGCAAAGCACTTCTGCTCCAAGCGCAACCGCTAAAGCGTTAACTATTGGGAGATATGGTTCGAGTTATACTAGCGCAGGTGTAAACGTCGGTCATATTCATGTATATAGTTCCGCGTTAAGCAACTCGCAAATAAGACAAAATTATTTAGCATCACACGATATGCACAATACTAGAGTGTATGGAGATACGGCATTAGCATGAATTATATTATTGTTCCGTCTGAATTTTTAGAATACGTTGATTTTACAAAAGTAAAACAAACGAGCCCAGAAAGCTTACGTTACTCTATAGATAAAAAAAATTTCTTACTGAAATACGAAGGGGAACAGCCCCAATTCGTGTTCAATATAACCCAAGACGCTATTGGCTTACGGGAACATAATCACGAAGAAATACTTGAGATTTTAAAAAGGTCGGAATGGATAACCCAAGATTAAAAATAAACAATCAAGAAGTTGGTTTGAGAGATTTAGGGGGCGGCCTATTCGAGCCTAAAAACTCCCACATACTACAAGAGGTTATACACGACAATTTTAAACCTAGCTCAAAAACTAATTTTTATAAAATCAATGAGCCTACCAAGGATGAAATAAAAGATTTTCACGAGATACAATCCTTTTGCTTTACCACCTCTATCAATAGAATATCTGAAGCTAAGATATTATTAAAAAGCCTAAGAGAACATCATTCTCAACCTATTTTCATTCATTGCGATTGGTTTTCTCAATTAGTGATTGAAAGGTTAGGGTATAAAGACTTAATCATAAACCCTGTAATAAACGAAAAATATCTAAAACAGATTGTAGAAAAACACACCAAAAACAAATACGACATTTTAGAACAAATTCATCACTGCCGCTCTGACTATATTCTTGCGAAGTTAAGATGTCTTAAGGGGGCAATGATGTTGTTTGAAAATACGCTATTCTTAGATACAGATATAGTTGTTTTAGATAATTTGCAAGAAAATTTCACTAACAAAATTTGCCTGTCTCCCGCACACTTCCCTAAAAATATTGAGCATTTTGGCTTTGAGTATGGGTTCTATAATGCGGGTTATGTTTTTTGCGCTGACAGAGGTTTTCCTAATTTTTGGATAAATAGGTTCTTGGAAGATTCAATTTTCTATGAGCAAGAGTGCATGAATAGATTTTCTGAACATTACGATATTCAAACTTTTGATTACTCTCATAATTATGGTTTTTGGAGAGCGCAGAACCAACCCGAAAACCCAAAGAGCTTACATGTTCATATCACCGACGAAATAAAAAAAGAAACCAAAGGGGGAACTGAGGAGCTACTTTTTAACAATTTTAGAAAAAAATGTTTAGACATAGTTGAGAAGAAAAACCCAAAGCTTCACTTTTACATAAACAAATTAAGGGATTATAAAAAATATGCATTTGCACACATGGCAAAATGCGGAGGAACATATGTGAAAACATATTTAAATACCGTTATTCTTAACCCATGCAAAGAGCATATCCCAGAGGGTAAAAACAAAGACAATCCTCACCTAGAATTTCGCAAAGATCAAGTTTCAAAAGTGATAGATGAAGTAGGCAAAACAAACCTTACCGAAAATCAATGGATAAGATTTCATCAAAATAGTGTGGACTCCGAAGTCATAGAAAAACTTAATAATTTCGGTTGGGAAACTTTCACATTCTTGAGAGACCCTAGGGATATAATTTGCTCTTTATATTTTTTCTCCAGCAGAAAAATAAAAGCAAGCGAAGAAGATGGTGGTATTAATTTTTTAGCAATGGCTCCTTGGTCGGGCATAGCAGGACATCAACAATCAGATCAATGGGAACTTGATAAAGTTGACGTACGCAAGGTTTCTTTGAATGATTTCGTAAGAGAATTAATTAAAAATGAAAAGCTACATATTTTTTGGCAGGTTCCAGAGTATATAGATTCCATAAAGCACGTAGATAAAATGAGCCACGAAAATTTAGGTAAGTTTATAAATAAGATTATAGACCCGCAGCATGTTTATGAGCCCATGCCAATAGGAGAAAACCCATCAAATAATAAAGGTTTTAAACATTACGTTAGTACTGGGGAAATATCAAAAGAAGTTGTAGACTTGGTTGAAGGCTGTGAAAAAATTAAAAGATACGATAAATGGCTATAAAATGGATCGAATCTTTTATTTAATTTAATGAAATCAAAACCATTAACGTGTAATATTAAATAATATGAAAGTAGTTGATATAGCAGACGAAATTTACAGAGATCTGGGGTCTCCCACGGACCTTAGCATTGCCGCAATATCTTTTTGGTTGAGGTCTCATATTGGCGATCTTAACAACCACATTCATACGAGCTACGGCATTAACGAAACTACTTACGAAATTGAACAAGAGATCGACGGCAGCCAAGTGATCATCACCAGTAGTGAATCTTCAATCCTTAAAAAGATGTATATCGTCCACTACTACGATATAAAAATTCGTTACAACGTCGGCGCGGCGGCCACCGATACGGTAATTGAGGTGAGTGATGGAGGTTCAAGCGTGAGGAAAATTAATAAAAATGAAGTAATTAAATCTTTAACTAGTTTAAAACGTCAAGAATACGAAGAGTTACAAAAACTCATAAGTGGTTATAAGATTTCCAAGAGTGCTCCGCGGCAAGTTGCTGGCGATGACACAACAGAGGGCAAATTCGGTTCGGGCGGTGGAACCTACGATCGGTCACAAGGACTTAATTAATGGCTAGCCTAATATCAGATTCTGAAAAAGCTAATCTTGTAAAGATATTTACGGACGTGTTCGATACTTTCAAGCAGGAGGTTGTCGTGCATAAAGAGCCAATAAAAGTAGTGAACCAAATAAATCTAACTCAGATATTTGGTTATGATGAATTTTCTAACGAAACAAACTACGATTACGAAACAAAGAGCAAAACAATTTACGGAGTAGTAAGGTATGCAACCAACCACGGCTTCTCTGATATAGACAATGGGGCAATAAATTACGTAGAGGGTGACGCTAGCTTAAAAGTAGACACCGAGGGCAGAGACTATATCAATAACGGCAAGACACAAAAAATTGTTATAGATGGAAAGTCGTTTAATGTAGATGGTCAGGAGATCGTACAAAGATTTTTAGACAGTGAGTTTTATGTTTTTAACCTTAAGTTTACTACGTAATGGGTAAGTATAATATAAATTCTATAAAAAGAAAGGTTTTAAAAAGTCGAGCTTTTACCAAAGGTGCCACAAGAAAAGTAAACCAAAGCTTAATAAAAGCCAAAAGCTTGATGTTAAATGATTTTGATAGTCATCCAGTAAGTAAAGAAATATCTCAAGGAGCAGAAGGTAGAAATTTGTCTAATACCTTGGGCGGTTATGGAAACTTGTTTTCTTTTATTGGCTTCGGGAGCGGGTCAAGCCCAATTACAGATGTAAGAAATATACTAGCACAGTACCCCGATATTTCAAATATAAGAATGTCTGGAAGCAAGCTTGTTGTTGACATATCTGTCCCTACGCTTAACGATTTAGCCTTAGCGTCTAGGATGCCATGGGAAAGTGGTAGAAGTTGGGTGTCTGGAGTTGAGACAGGTATATCTGGGTTTAGTAATTACATGTATAACGTATTTGGTGAAGGTAGCAAATCTAGGTCAGGTAAAGCCGTGCAAGCAAGTAAGCAAATTAGACCGGGGTCCTATAGGCCGGTGCCTTACGTGTCTGAAATAATAAAAAAATTAGTGATAAATATCACAGCAGGAATTAAGTAATGAAGGTACACTACGAAAATAAACTAATGAGCAGCTTTCTACAATTTGTAGATAATCAAATTCTTGAGAGGGGAGATGCTTATACTAATCATGGTAGTAAATTTTACCCCGTGGACAGCTTGTATAGCGGATACCATACCTATGCTGCGCCATACAAACAATTCGTAGCAGATGCTTCGGTTGATGGGGCGACTGTTATGAATCAAGTTTATGTAGATGGATCTCCAGTTTCCGTGGGTGCAAATAATTTTTCCGGCATAAATCATTACGAAGGGCAAGTGTATTTTTCTAGTGATCAGAGCTCAAAAACTATCAGCGGAAATTATTCTATTAAAGATTTTAACGTTTATTTGACGAACGACCCCGAAGAAAAAATACTTTTTGAAGACAAGCATCATGTTAAACCCATGGTAAGCAATAGCCTAAGCGGTTTAAACCCAGAGGTAAAAACTTACCCAGCAATTTACCTTAAAAACAACGGTGGGGATACTATTCCTTTTGCTTTTGGGGGCATAGATAACAGCCGAACCCACATTAGGGCTATAGTTTTGGCAGATTCTTCTTTTAAATTGGATGCGGTTTGTGGTATATTGAAGGACACACACAAAAAACAAGTACAAATTTTAGATAACTTACCATTTAACGCTATGAACGCTTATACCGGTGTAAATTATAACTACACAGGACTCAAAGCTTCAAACACTGGCACTAATCCCAGCCCAATAATTTGGGACGTCAATGTGTCTAAAAATGTGACCAGAGGAGAGGGCTTAAATCCGGGTGTTTTTACAGCTTTTGTAGATTTTCAGTTGGAATATATAAGAAAGATCTCAGGGTAATAATTATTCCCTTTTCTAGCAAAAAAATGTAAACAATAGTGGGTAATTCAGTTTCCCAAAACTAATTTAAACCTGTAATATTCAACAAGGAGATTATTTAATATGGCTAATAGAACTATTTATGTATCATCGGAAGTACTGATTGGTGACACTGGCGACGTGATCGGAGCAGATCACGCTGTTGCAGCTGTTACATCTAGTACTTATACTACCGACACACCTCGTGAACAAGTGAGTGTGTTCGGTAAACGTGGACAGGTTGATACCGTCCAAAACGAGTCAACGACCAGCACAATTGAATTTGTGTTTCACCCGTATGACGACGACACTGGGGATTTCGCTCCTGAGGGTGCTAACGCGGGTGGTACGGACTTCTTCCAGCCGGGCGATCTGAATACGCTCATGAACGACGCAGCTGAGGATGTTCCTACTGGAGTAACTGTTGTTGTGGCTGGTGTTGGTAAATTAACCAGTGCTATTCTTACCTCAATTACCGCTGAGGGATCTGTTGGTGCTTTGCCGACAATCACTCTTGCTTTTGATGGTCAGGCTGCCGCAAAGCCGAGCGCTCTTGCTAGCGTTACGGACACTGCTTCGTACGACATCGCTAACATGGAGAATGTCACATTGACTGTAGCGGAAGCGGGTGCTTACTCTCAGAGTGCTACATTCAACTGGGAAATGCCCGTTGAGAAACTTAATAAACTGGGTCAGAGTGTTAATTCAGCTACTACATATGGCACGCCACCCGGAACAGCTTCACTTGCTGTTGAAGGTACGGTTGACTCCGGTAAGGCCACGGCAGTACAATTCGGTTCATGGAAGTTTACGCTAGATACAGATTCCGAAGTATCTAACGTTACTAACAACATGGCTGTTGGTGAAATTGGTGCAACGTTTAACACCACCACAGAAGGTGTTGCAGACGGCTGTACATGCACGGACGTATAACCCGTAAGAGCTAAAAATAGCTCCTAGTTTAAACCCCTCGATTTTCGAGGGGTTTTTTTGTTTTTTTTACTTAAAAAAGTGTAATATTATATAAGGAACAAGGTTTAAAATGAAGGAAATTCACAAGTACTCGGAGACTCATGATTTTACCCCCGGGGGTAAAGTTAAATATTCTCATAAAGTTCAAAGCGCGCCAGAAGAAGAGATAAAAGCTCTATTACTTTCTCAAATGAGAAGGGCGGTAACAAATTTATTCAAAAGTCAGCTAACTCAGCTAGAAGACATCCAGCAAGAACACAAACATTCCATTAAAAAGGTGGATGATTTGGTTTCGGAAGATTTCATTAGGATGATAGATTTTTTAGATGACGAAAAACTTGGGTATTACAGGAAAAAGACACTGGATAAGGGAAACGAGACTATCAGGGATCTAGAAAGATTGTTAGAAAATTTTGAAATTAGTCTCAAAAAATAATAATATTACAAAGGAATAAGGATTATGAAAAAGAATTGGCTACATACATTTAGCGTAAATAGGGATGTGGACTACACCTACGAAGTCACGGAAAAAAGCAAAAGAAACGGTAAAGATATTAAGGTAAAAAAGACCGAGCAAAAGTCTAGGCCAGTTTTAGTAAGGCTTAAGAAGCCCGGAAGAAAGTTATTTGACGAAGGCGAGCTATATTATGGCGTTAAGCTTTCCGAGGGTATCAAGGCGGGTCTATTAACTAGGGCGCTGCTAGCTAAAAGATATCAAAACGATGGCGGTTCTATGAGCGAGCCAGAAAAGGAGAGGTATTCCGAACTTTATCTCAAGCTGTTCGAAAAAGAAAACGAATTACAAAGACTTCAGGTAAATTTAGAAAAGATTTCCGATGACGAAAAAAAGGACAAGATTACAGACCTATTAATTGAAATGTCCGATCTTCGGAGAGACCTTCAGGACTTCGAAACTTCTCAGTCAGCCTTATTCGATCAGACTGCAGAAACTAGAGCCAAAAACAAAACCATTATGTGGTGGATTCTTCAGCTTGCGCAGGTTGAGAAAAAGAGTGAAGACGATAAGGATTATTATTGGTACCACAAAGAGAAGGAAGCTAAAACAGACGAAGAAAAAGAAGCGGTTGCGAAAGAAAAAGAAAATCTAGAATTTGTAGATCTTTTCCCTCAGGAAACTCTTGAGGAAAAAATGGATGCCTATGATTCTATGGAAGATTCTGGTGATGAGTTTTATCAAGAAGCTCTTAGAAAGCTTGCTTACTTTACAAGTTATTGGTATTCTGGACAAGCTGATTCAAAAGAAGATTTTCAAAGAGTAGAAGAATTTTTAAATACTGAAGATTCTGTCACTGAGTTAGGGGAAACGGAAGAAGTCGACGACGAAGAGGATGTAGAAGAAGTTGTTGACGAGGCGAAAGAAGAACCCAAAGAAGAAGCCAAAGAAGAGCCAAGCGCTGAAGACAAAAACTCAGAACAATCAGACGAGGCAGAAGTAATAGTAGAGCCAGAGAAAGAAGAGACACAAATCTCCTAAAAATTCAAATATGTGTCTAATCTTAATGAGAAACAAAGGTGTAGGAAATTGTATAACCAGATAATTTCTGGTTATACTCCTACATCGTTTCTTGATTCCAAAGTTTTCATAAAGCATTTTAGCGATAACGATTTCTCTTCTTTTGAAGAGGAGGCTGAGACCTTTTTCGAGCAAGCTGTAGAGAGGGGACTGATTCCAGAAAAAGAGTCCTTAAAAACTTTAATAAAGCTTGGTCATTGGACGCAGGAAAAAGAAGACAAAATTTTTGATTTAGGTGCATCTATAAAAGACGCACAAAAGCAGGTTCTAAATATCGCTTCACATGATGTAGATCGTAAGGAAGGTCTTAAAGATTTTATAGCCAACTTAAATGACCAAAGGTATGCTCTAGAGAAGGAAAGAGCAGAGCTAATAGGAACAACGGCAGAATCATACTCGCAAAGGAAAAATAATGAAAGATTAATTCTTCATTCTTTGTTTAAAGATGAGCAACTGACGGAAACTCTCTTAAGCGAGGAGGAGTTTGACGAATTACCTCAAGATTTATTACTAGAGGCGATATCGTTGTACAACTTAAACATGGAGTTTTTTACTGAAAAATGGATTAAAAAGATTGCTGTTATGCCCTCGTTTTTAAATGCTTTTTTTCTATGCAATGACGACCCTAGGATGTTTTTTGGTAAGCCCGTTATAGAACTGACTATATATCAAACAGATTTATTTTCTAAAGGTAAGTATTTTAAATCAATTCTTAACGAAAGTGAGCAAGATGGTCCAGATGAAACGGTCTACGAGAAGGGCATGCAGGCACTTGTAAATTGGTATGATCAGCAATATAGTATAATAAAAGGCAAAAGAGAGGCAGAAGCGGCAAAAGCAAGGTCACAAGCTAGGACCACTCATGTCGGGAGTAGAAGGCGTTAAGTTTAAAATATTATATTTAAACTGGCTCGGTTTTAGTGTAATTATAGTAGGAAAAAGGTAAATGCCGAAAGACTTAAGATTAACGGTTGATGGCGATCTATCCCCACTAGAGAGGAAGATAGCCAAGATAACGAAAACGCGGCACTCCTTGGGTCGGTTGGACACGAGGGGTTTCAGTGCTCCCTTGGGCAAAATCAAAGGTCAGCTTGGTGAATTTGACAAATCCCTTGAAGCTTCTAACGCTCGTGTTATTGCCTTCGGCGCTTCTGCAGGTGCGATCTATGCTGTTTCTGACGCCCTTAGGCAGACTGTTGTTTCCACGATAGATGTCGAAAAATCTCTTGTCGATATCAATACGATTTTAGGAACCAGTCAGAAAAATTTAGAAAGATTTGGTGCGCAATTATTTGACATAGCAAAAGATACGGGCCGCTCTTTTAATGAAGTCGCTAATGCCGCCGGGGAATTAGCTAGACAAGGTCTAGGAGTTCAAGAGACTTTGAAGAGAACTTCTGATGCTATGGTTTTAGCTAGGATTTCTGGTTTGGGTGTAGTTGATGCTGTTAATGCTATTACTGCTACCCTGAACGGATTTTCAAAAGCTGCTTTAAACTCTACCGAGGTCATTAATAAAATGATCGCTGTTGATGCGGCGTTCGCTGTAAGTTCTGCTGACTTAGCGCAAGCAGTAAAACGGGTTGGTAGTTCGGCTGACGATGCTGGCGTTAGCCTAGACCAATTAATTGCAGCGGTTACCGCCGCTCAACAAATTACGGCTCGTGGTGGTTCCGTAATCGGTAACAGTTTCAAAACTATTTTTACTAGGATTCAAAGACCTAGAGTTATTAGGGCGTTAGAAGAAATTGGCGTGGCTACAGAGAATGCGGCAGGAGCATCTTTAGATGCTATGCAAATTTTAAGCAACTTAGCTAACGTATACGACACGCTTGCAAGAAAACAGAAAGCGCAAATTGCAGAGTTAGTTGGTGGCGTGTTCCAAGTTAACGTGCTGAAAGCTTCTTTGCGTGATTTAAGTAGGGAATATTCTCTTTATGGAAATGCGTTGGGTATATCTAAAAGCGCAACGGATGAAGCAACCAGAAGAAATAAAGAGCTAAACCAAACGTTAGCAGCGACTTTAAATAAAACAGTCGAAAATCTAAGGAAGGCTGCTTCTGATATTGGTAGCACCGCGCTAGGACCAGCAATTTCAACAGTTCTAAAAGGTATAAACGCGGCTATAGGAAAAGAGGGGGCGAGCGAGGCTGATGGCGCGGGTGAAAGAATTGGTAAAGGTATCGTGGGTGGTATCAGTACCTTCCTAAAGGGCCCGGGTCTTTTGTTTGCGGGTTTAACTTTATTTAAATTATTTCAACGTTTGGGTAAATTTATTGGTGATGCTTTTACTTCTATATCTGGACTGAATACTCAATCAAGCAAGCAAGCAGCAATACAAGAAAAAATATTTTCTTATCTTTCCTCTCAACCGCAAGTGTTAGAGGCAGTAAGAAATAAAACCATTTCTGTTCAAGACGCTCATAGTTTTATTTTATCACAAATCAAAAAAGAAACAGAAGCGATGAGGAAACAGCAACAGATCGCTGCTTCAATTGGCACGGCGTTGAGAAGGAGAGGGGTGAGAGTCGGAGAAACAGGAACAGTTTCGGAAAATAAACTACTTCATAGCAAAGGTCACGTACCAAATTTCTTTAAAAGAAGAGGTTTCGGAGAAGAAGAATTTGGAGCAAGAAGACTGGGCGCGCCAGCAACCACAAAAGCCAAAAAGACTAGGGGTACTGTTAGCGGTAAGCGTGCGATAATGAACACTTCTGAAACAGAGATTACTCATCAAGAAGCAAAAAGAAAATACGGAATACATACAGAGAAACGAGATTCTATTATTCTTCCCAAGTACGGTCAGGTTGGTAAGCTAAGGCAAAGAGAATTTAGAGAGAAGTTGGCAGGTAAAAGCTTCATCCCGCAAGAAAATAAAAAGTTTTATTCTCGCGGAAGAGTTCCCAACTTCATAGATATAGATAACGACTTAGACGCAAAGGTAGCAGAAATCAAGCAACGCATTAAAGCGGGTAAATTACATGGTACGATGGCTAAGATAAACGCACTACCAGAAGATAGACGTTCGCCATTGATAAATTTATATAACCAGCAAAAGCCCGGAGGCATGGCTCCCTCTGTTGCCGCCAGAAGAAAGCAGGCAAGAAATAGAATATCCGAAATGCCAGTTGTAAGATCTAAAGATATATTGTTATCTTCCCAGAGCATAGGCCCACGCAGAACAGAAATCCAAAAGACACCCAAAAAAGGTGGACCTACTTACAGGGTTAAGTTTCCTTCTACTGGTCTTAGGCGAGAAATTCCGGGTGCAAAAAGTTTTACAGAATTAGCTAATCAAGAATTATCTCAAGGGATGATTAATATGTATAGCCGTTTAGGTTACGACAGGTTTATCGGCATTCACGGGGGCGGAGAAACTAATCAATTTAAAGCTGCGATGCAGCAAAGTAATTTAAATCAAACCTTAGGAAATGTATTTGATGGAGTTACTAAAAAGCTACTGCGTAAAACAATTAAAGATTACTCTAAAGTTGAGGGCGACACCGGCTGGGATGTTCCTGATGCTGGCGCATACCCAATTCCACAAATTTTCAGAACTAAAGGTAGCAGAAAGGGTGACTTAAAATTAAGCGTTGAGGGTGGTAAGTCAGATTTTGCTGATAAAATTTTAAGAGATAGGGGTCTCAAGCACGATGGGCATGTCCCTAATTTTTACAGACGTATTTTAGATTATGACTCCGTAATTAAAGGTACGGAAACTACTCTAAGAGAAATGGCTGACGAGAGAGAAATTCCTCGTGGCGAATTTATGCGACAAACTTTTTGGGGAGAGCCCGGACTGTTAGAAGAAGGAACCGCGAGAGCCAAAACTCTACCTATAGGTCTCAAAACAATTCAAGATATTCAAAGTGGACGACTTGATCCATCTGATGTTTTCGTAGTCACAGCAGCGCCAAGAAGACAAGCTTACATCTCCGAACAAATGGGTATACCCTTGGGTAATGTATATAGCACCGCTGACCCAGCAGTAATGAAACAATTTGGCATACCACAAAAAGGAATGCCCCTTGGAGAAAAAAAGAAAAGAGTAGTCGCTAGCCTTACGAAGAAACATAACGCAGTATTTATAGATGATAATAAAAAGACTGCCGAAGCAGTAGGTACCTTACCCAACGTAAGGTCAAGACATTACGATTACAAAGGCGACAAAAGATTACATAGAGTTGCTGATGGTCTTGTGCCTAATTTTGCAAGGTCCAATATTACAAAAGAGTTATTGGACGAAATGACTCAACGTTTGGAATCTGGTGAAAGTAACAGGGCAATTACTGAAGCCGAAAAAGAACGGAGACCGGAGGGTTGGTCTTTAGCAACTTTAAATGGTTGGTACACGAAGGGGAAAGCAGGTAGGACTATAAATGGACCCAAGGGCCCAGTAAAAATTACCAAAAAATTTATTAAGGCTTACGAAGGAGCAAAGAAAAGAAGTTTATCAGGCGCGGCAACCGAAGAAGGAAGATTGTTTGAAGATCAACTTACGAAGTATCTTTCTTGGCCAAGTGAAAGCCCCGGAGGTTCTCCTGATCTCCACCCATTAGATTATTATGGGCAATGGAAACTCAATTACGGTTCGAAGAAAAGAAGAGACTTGATAGGTTTAGATAGTGACGTTGTTACATCTGACGCGCATGTTGGCCCGGGTCATGGTGGCGCTTTGTTTATGTCCAAGGTATTAAGGTGGAGAAACCCAAATGGTGGCGTTGATGAGGCTATCAAAGCAGCGGGTGGCGATCTTGGGATAAGCGTTGCAACGGATATAGCTGCGAGAGGTACTGATAGTTTTAAATACCACAGCACTACTGCGGGTAAGTTGGATAGCTTACTTGACCCCAAGTATGGAATGTATAAAGACACAGAAGGAAGAGGAAAGGGTAAAGTATGGGATGCGGCCGTTCCTGAAAACTTCCCTGTGAAGATGAAGTATAAGATTGATGACGTAGACTATGAAAAAATGAAAAGGCTCATGGCTAAGCAAGCCGCGGGAACTTTTGACGAGAAGAAAGAGAAGGCGTTGGGTCATATTCCCAACTTTTTAACTGGTGTTTATGATGGGGATCAATTAACAGCTAGCGCTCGAAGAGAAATTTTAAGTGGAATACTTTCTAGCGGTAAGAAGATTGATGCAATTTTTGGGCCAGCTGGTTCCGGTAAATCTACTTTCGCAGCTTCTCAATATAAGGGCGGCTTAATAACCGAAGCTGGCAGTTTATCTTCTTTTTCTGATTTTGCTGTTATAGCTGGGGGTGGGTTTAAGGGCGGAAGAAGTAGTAAAGGACTAGGTCCTGAAATGACCGCTGCCGGCAAGCAGTTATTTGACGCAACAAAATCTTCAGGTGGTAGAATTAAAGCCTTGGCCCCAACTAGAGAAAGGTTAATGAAACAAAGGCACGGTAGGGCTGACGAAGCCGCTGCTGGCAAACTAACCGACAGACGATCAAGAAAACAAATAGAAGGAACTCGTTGGGCACCCGGTACAAAATACGCTAGTATAGCAGAACTCAAGAAGCGCTATGGTAATGTTGACGTAATTAGAATGGCATCGCAAGGGCTTGTCCCTAACTTCGCCAAGGAGTTTGATGACATGACTCCTCAGGAATTGGAGAAACTTCAAACAGCATTTTTAAAAGCTATTGGTCAGGGCGATCAGGTTGAAGCAATGATCAACCAAACCCAAAAAGAACTTGGGACAAAACGCTCTCGCAGAAAACCAAAAACTAGACAAAGAATGTTTGGTATAGAGATTGACGGTAAGACCATTGACACCGCTGGTTTAGAGCAGTTATTTAAAAATATTAATAAACATAAATATAAGCAAGAGCCTTTTAACTACGCGCCGGGAACGAATTATAAAATTGTAGATATGCTTACGGATATGGAGTCTGCGCGAGGTAGGTTAAGCGAGGGTTTCGTTCCCAACTTCGCCAGCTTAGACTCTAAAGCTAAAAAAGTTTTAAAACAACATCCAGAATATTCTAAGATGGCAAGCGCCGCAATGAAGCGCGAGGCTAGCTTTGGTGTCACTCCAGTTCTTACTACTTCCCCCGGCTTGGGTAGCCCCGGCAATCTTGCGGTAGTAAACAAAGAACAAGAAAGAGGAAGCGCGGCTATAGCCAAGAGACTTCATGGTAGTAATTTCAAAAAAGACACAATGTCCTCAAGGGGTAAGGTCCCTAATTTCTTTACGGATACGGGCACAGACATTGGCGACCCCGGCGAGTCCTTCAGCAAAAGAGGCGAGAAAAAAATCACTAAAAATTTAGATAGACTTGCTAATAATTTTACATCTCAATTGTTTTCTCCATTGGGCGCGGGTTTAAGTGCTTTGTCTAATAAATTAGGTGGGGGTGGTTTCTCTGGTTTGTTTGGTGATGTTAGCGGTAAAATTGAAGCAGTTAATGAAAAAGGAAAAGCCCACGTAAAAACATTAGAGAAAGAAGAGAAAACCTACGATAAGCTTAGGTCAAAAGCGGATAAAGCTTCCGAAGCCGTAAGAAGTGCTGCGGAAGAATTAGAAGATATGAAGTCATCCGCCAAGACAACCAAGACTAGAAGAGATCCAAAAACAAATGAAGCAACATTTGTTGATCCAAAATTAGAAGCACAAAGGCAAGAGGTTGTAAGAAGGCAGGAGGCCGCAGAGCGAGCAAGAGGAAAAGTAAAAGGCCAAAAGGGTAATGTAGGACGAGCAAAAGATCAATTACAACGAGCCGTAGGTAATGAAGTTGCTCAGCTAGAAAAATCATCAAAAGCACAAGAAGCATTTAGAAACAATATGTTCCAAGCTTCGTTTACTTTACCGATGGTAACCGGACAGCTTCAACAACTCTTTGGGGAAACTTCTAAGTTAGGTAAAATAATGGGTGGCGCTGGCGAAGCCGTAAGTACAGCGGCTTCTGTAGTTACGGTGATACCCGGCGCAGCAGGTATGTTTGCTGGAGGTTTAATGGCTGGCGCAGGAATAATTGGTAAAGTTGGTAATGCTTTATCTGATATAGCTGGAGACTTTAAAAAAGCAGCAGATGAATCTAAGGCTAATTTCCAAAAGACTAATGATGCACTTGGTAAGTATTTACAAAGTTTAGATAAATTTAATGCTGCAATTGGTGATGCTTCTTCACCCGCCGAAAAAATAAATAAACTACAACATGATTTAGCAAATGCTTTGGCAGAGGTTCCGAACGCTTATAGAAGACAAATTTTAGCTGCAAACAGCGCAACAGAAGCTCAAGAAGAAGTTGCCAAAATACAAGACAGAATAAATAAACAAAATCAGCAAAGACAGCAGGCTGCTAATTTAGCGACAGCCATAGATCAGCAAATAGATATTGGCGAGCTTTATGGGTTGACTGGCAAGGGGCCCTTCAAATTTTTTGGAGGAACAGGAAGAGATGATATTTTTGCTAATGGTGGGCAGACAAATCTAGCATCTACGGCTCAAGATATTTTCAAAAATTTAAATGTAGAAAAGATCACTAAAGACATGGCCGCCGGAAATGATATACTAAGCGGATCTGCAAAACAAGTTACTGATACGTTAATGGCTCAATACGGAGCAAACCTCCAATTAAGTCAAGTAATTAACAAATTAAGTAAGAGCGACTTTAGACTACTGCAGGATGAATTAAGATATCTAGCTGAAAACTTAATACAGGTTAAGCGAGAAACCGAAGCTCTCGCTAACTTAGAGAAAAATTTAGCTGTAGGAAGAGCCAAAAGAGCCACAGCCCTCAAAGCAGCGAAAGAAAATGAAGAACAAGCGCGCGAAATATTCAAGGGAGCCACAGACTTCTTAAGAGAATTTAATCAGACCAGAGGGAAGAATCAGCGCGAGACCGCAATGGAATCTATAAAGGGTGCCATTGGATTCGGTAAATCTACAGGAACCATAGGTAAAGATAGCTTGCAAAGGCTCGAGGAAATAATGGGCAAGCAAAGTAGAAGAGAGAACGTTATAAGCGAAGTACAAAAAATAACGAACATAAACAAAAAAGCAATGTTCGATGCTGTTGCTAAGTTCTCTGGTCTAGCAAGAGCTTTAAATAAAATCTCAAAAGAGCAAGGTTCAGATTTAGCTAAGTTTGAAAGAAACTTTTTAGAGATAGTAGGTAAGAATTTTGGTGCAGAAAATTTAGAGGACGTTGAAAGAGAGTTACAATCTTTAATAGCTAATAATAAAAAGGCTTTGGGTGGCACAAACTTTGCCCTTAATAGAGTAGCGGCGATTGCAGAAAAACAGCTTCAAGAGCTGAGTGCCATTAAACAAAAATCAGAACACCAAGAAAAACTTGCTGAAATAAGAAACAATATAGCAAGAAGACAAATTCAATTCGAAAGAAATCAAGGTGTCGGCGGTGGCGCTGCCGGGTTCCTTGACCCGAAAGCAAATAGCCAAAAATTCTTTGAATTTTTACAGAACTTAAATCAGTTTGAATTTGCGAACAGGATGGGTCCTCAGGCTAGGCCCGGGAGCTTGAGTCAGTCTATGCTGGGTATGCAGAGCGGTCGGGCAGCACTTTCTTTGGCGGTAAATAATTTAGAGTTTTTAGGGGGCGCTGAAAATGATATCTCCACTTTAGCTATGAGAGATCAGGCTACTAGAGCTAATGCGCAGAGATTGAGAATAATGCTTGAGGCAACAGCTATTTCTTACGAAGCTGCCGCAAGAAGACTACAGTCGATAAACCCACAACAAGCAGCCCTATTGAGACAACAAGCTGGAGTAGCTAGATCCAGAGCGGGGCAAGCAGAACAAATTTCTGCAGATCAAATTGCCGCTAAATTAAAATTACAAAAAATGCCGGATGACATTAACGCAATGTTATCTGAAATGACTAGATTAACAAGCTTGCAAGAAGGAGCTAATCAAGAGTTTAGAAACTTCTCAAATAGCGTTAAAGATGGTATAGATTCTTCGGGTAAACTTGCTCAATATTTCAGTGACCTTAAGGGCGCTATAGATACCCAAACTATTTTACAAAGGCAAAATTTAGTTGCTGAAAAACAAGACGCTCTAGAGAAAAAGAAAGAATCTCTCAGACAAGGCATTATATCTGGAGAAGAAAACGTTAGAACTGCTCGAGCAAGAATGTTAGACACAGGTAAAGCTGATCAACTTGCTCAAAGCTTCTTTGGTATTTTCTCGGGGCCGGGCGAAAAAAGAATTAAGAGTTTATTAAGGGGTGGCGGCGGTGGTGCTGGAATGGGTATGGATATAGACTTTACTAGTAAGACTGATATCGGCACCTTTATGTCTCAGATGCTCGCGGACCTTAGCCAAGCAGCAGGAAAGGTAGGCTTAACTAGCTTGGAGCAAATGATCGGAGCAACAGACCAAGAAAAAGCAAATGTAGTTAGAACTATGGCTGAGGCGGGTGGCCAGCAACAAATCTTCGGCGGCTTAGAAGGCAAGGAGTTAGATGATAAAGTTAATGATTTTGTAAGAATAGTACTTAACAACGGTAAGGTTCTGGAGAGAATAGGCAATAGCAGCGACAATGTAGTTAGTCAGTACGCAAGGAATATTAATCAATTAGCAAAGTCTTCCCATGAATTAGCTACGGCGTCGGACAGCATGAATAAATTGAATAACGAGGCTAGTAAATTAGAAGCGTCGTTTAAGGGATTAGATAAAGAGTTAGTGAGCCTTCAGCGTAGGCTTGCTGGTTCTGGTGCTGCAAATATGGTTGGTGTTCAGGCCGCTACTGCTGGCGAGGCTAGATCAAGAGAGCAAGTTGATAGAGCAACAGCTCAAGCAAACTTAGCTATTCAAGTTAAAAATGTTTTAGAAAACAAGCAGGGCGCGGGAGCAAGTGGAGCGATAAGAAATATTCTTGGTGGTGCAATGGGCGGACAGATAAGCACAGCGCAAGCCGAACAGTTAGTTACTGCAATGGGTTCAGATATAGCAAATGTTCCCGGGTCTGGAAGAAATCCAGTTGATATTTCTGAAAATCTATCGAAAGCTATGACGAGACTGGTTGGAGCCCGGCGTAGAGTAGACGTAGCAAGATCAACTGGTACTCCTGAAACCCCAGAGATGCAGCAAGAACTTAGCGAGGCTAACGCTGCGTTCGACCGATTAATGAGAGAGTTTAGTGAATCTGTTGCGATTTCTGCAAGAGCTTCTAGGGATGCGGATACTCCTCACCGAAGAAAACCAACAAGTACTCAAAATATTATTACGGGCGCTCAAAGAACTGCTCAGGAGGCTAGCGCAAGACACGCAAAAGAGGTAGAAAATCTTAAGAAATCTTTGGGTACCCTCCTTACGGGACCGGGCACAGTTGGCGGAATGAAGTTAGATTCGTTACCTGCTTTTAATATGCCAGCAGACCCCAAGGCTGTTAAAACTCCTAGGCAGCAAGCGTTTTCGGATTTACAAAAATTAAGAGGAAAGATCGACCTAGATAAGCTTACGCAAAAAATTAAAGATGCGCAAGCAACTACGAACCCCTCGGTTAGAGATAACTTGATGAATCAAATAACCAAGGAGTTGCAAGACTTAGAAGATTATAATAGTAGACTGACTGAATTTAGGCTTGGTCAGTTACAAGCCAAGGGATTCGTTCCGAATTTCAGTAGGGGCGTTGCTGAAAGAAGCTTGGCTTCTAGCTCTGGATATACCGGTGGCGCTCCTAAGCGAGTAGGCATACCGAGCTTCGGCAGTGTCACGGCGAACTCTAGAGAAACAGTAAAGAAATTCCCCGGCATGTCTCAACCGGCAATCATGCCACCTAAGCAATCTAAAGCAGGCAAGGGATACGCGAAGCGTTTCGGCTCCGCTCATGGATTTAATCCATACGCCGCAGAAGGTTTTATACCAACTGGTAGCGCTAGTGGAACATTAAAATGGGCCACTGATACGAGATCGGGCGCAAACCTGAAGCATTTGGGGGTAAGAATTGAAGACTTGGTAGAGCAAGATTTAAAAAATATTCCGGACGACGCCTTCCCCAAAGCGAAAAATTTAGCACTAGGAGATTTAGCAGGCTTATTCAGACAGCAAATTCAAAAACAAATAGCAAATTCTTCTGACGAATTAGGAAGCGAGTTTAAAAAGTCTTTCCGGGTAAATGATGGACCGCTTGCGAATACCTTTTTGAGGAAGACTCCAGTGCCTTTGACACTAGGGGCCAACCCAAAAGTTTCGTCTTACAGTGGGTCTTTTGAAATCGCGCCGCAAGATCTTTTAAAAGCAACGAAAGACCCGAGGATACTTAAGCAAATAACTGACGTAATTGGAGCAGAAAAAACAATAAGTCATTTCGATATTGATGCTAACGCTTTTTCAAGAAGAAGTATACAAATAGGCGGTCAAGACCCCGGCGCAATACTAAGAGTTCAATCTACCATCTCTGATATATTAAAAACAAGCGGAATAAATCAATTTAAAACCAGCACAGGCTTGAACCTGCCCCTTACTGGCGGGCATTCTGCTACTTTTGACGGTCTTGTATTAGAGGCTGTAGATAAAAAATACAACAACAAAACTATGGATGTCGACAGAGCTCAAATGACCGCTAGTGAGCTTGCTGAAATCAGATCTCAAGTAGCTAGACAAGTTGGTGGTCCCGAAGCAGAAAGCTTTATTAAGAAAGGTCAAGCCATAACCAATCAAGATATTTCTACTTACAGAAACGCAATGGTTGATAAAGCAAGAGCAAGGCAGCGAAGAATCTTGCCCCGGGCTCAGAATGCGTATGATGATTGGAAGCCCGTAAATGATAATGGCTGGTTAAAGAGAAGTTATAGGGCGTTTATGAATACTCGACCCATGGGGTGGGCGCAAGACATAGGTGCTAATTTTGCATCTGGCCCGAATGTTAATAGCAGTAGACTCCTGAATCATATTAGAAAAAATGGCCAATCAGTATATGGCGCAGAACCAAACCAACTCAAGGCTCTAAAAGGGGTAAGCTTTTTGAGTGATCATGCTTTGGGTTCTGCCGAGTCGAACGATTACATAAAGAAGCAGCTGAATGACGCGGGAATATTAGAAGACAGTAAACTTGGTAAGAAAATATTGAGCGCTCATTCTAGCCCGGAAAATCTTGCAATCGAAGCCAAGGGCGCAAAACTTCTTGATGAAAAAATAAAACTCGACAAGTGGATGAATGAAAAGAGAAAGACCACCTCGTACCGACAAGGACCGGGGCTTGGGCGCACGCTTTTCGACATGCCGGCGCATCTTTGGGGTAGGGGGACAGCTAAAGCATTAAGAGTAGAGCGCGCGGGATTACGTGCTCAATTAAACGATATCAATTTACCGGGAGCACAAAGAAATTGGGCAGAAACACGCATAGGTCAAATAGATGATATGCTAGACTGGAAGAGTAGATTTACAGCCTCATTTGATTGGTGGAAAAATGTTCCTAAAGACACGATAGCTGGTGACGCCTTCAGAACAACTCCATGGCATGGTTCAGCGTTGGATCAAGCAGGTTTCCTGCGTCAAGCAGGTCACAATAGGATCGCTGATTTAGTTGAATCGATATCCAAAACCCGACAATTGTACGATTCTGATTCTCCTGAATTTAAGAAAAAAGCAGATATAACCAGCGCGGATAGTGCCTACAAGCAACTAAGAGACCTGAAGCTAATCAAAGGGAGAATATACAAAGAACTTTTTGATAAAGACAAAAAAGCACAAAAAGGAAACGTTAAGGTTGCTAAGAATTTAGACAAATCTGGAGTTGCTCGCGGTAAAGTGGGTGACTTTATGAGAGGCGTATCTCAGTTACCGGACAACGTTGGACAATATAGACCAGACAAAGCTAGCTTAATTGAAGCTTTGAAAAGAAATGGAGTTCCTGAAGGTCAATGGAAATACTTCTTGGGAGAGTTCGGCTCAGACCATAAGTATGTATTAAGTAATAGTGAAAGCGGAAGGATGCTTTCGCAAGACATGAAGGCAGGTTTACAAAACTCTCAGACAACACGTAACGCTCCATTAATTAAACCAAACCCACTTAATCAAAATTACAGCTTTAAAAATACTGGCATTGGAATAGTTAAAAGCTCTCCGCTATTAGCTGCGGAAATTATGACTCACGTTGGCGCCAATAAATTAATGGATGCTTACGGCGCTCAGAGAGGTTACGGAAGGGAGGGCGCTCCAATAGGGTTCGGGGGTAAGCGAGATGGTAATATAATTAGGGGCGGTCAATATTTTGATTACAGAGACATGGCTACCGAAGCCTTAGCTCCTCTAACCGCCTACGCATTCTCTAGACCATTCGGCGGCAAGGTAATGGCGAAAGGCATGGGTGCTTATGCTTTATCGAGGATGACTAGGTTAATGGGTGATGCTCATTTACATGAGAAGCATTGGGTGGCTGGTAAGGATGGTCAGATAAGAGCCTTGAACGACAGGTATGGTGACCAAGTTAATACCGCTAGCGGTCTTAATCAATGGGCGGCTGAGTATACTAATTTATTGGGCGACATGGGTGCTGGTGGTATAATGTCGCCTTATGCCGCGCCAGTCACCGGCGCTATAAACTTAGGCATGAAGCATAATGTTGCCAGAAAGGGCGCTCAACAATTTGCTGACGTAAGAGCTCTTGATCAACTCGAAGCTAGAATGTCAAATCAAGCTGACCTAGATAAAGCGGACTCAGAAGTTCGAATGATGAAACATATATACGCTGGTCAGCCAGATAAGTTAGGAATGGTAGAAGGTTTGCATAAGTTAAATAGACTACAGAAAGAAAGAGCAAACTTAATGATGTATAGAAATAATGAGCTAGCTTATAAGAAAAATTATGCTTATTATAATCCTATTGATTTGATGAGTTCTTTCTTGTCAAGGGGTAGGGGAGAGCTAGCAACATTCAGCAAAACTCAACAAAAAAGATTATCAGAAGTAAATCAGGAAATTTTAAATTTTAGCTGGAATCGGAGCGCTGGGGGAAAAATAACTGGATACTCTACTCGAGGTAGGAACCAAGGCAATACAACCAGCACGAGCTTCGATCAAAAAGTAAGTCAAGCATTAATTGACAGATCGGCTGAAGTTGGTTCTTTTAAAGATGAATCTGCTAAGCAATTAAGAATTCACAAAAGAGACGCTTATGGTTCAGATTTACCAGAGACCTTGGGTATAGATCCAGTAATCCAACAGTGGGCTCCTAATCTTAGTTACGGCGCTCTTGCTAAGTCTGGCAAAATTAAGGGTGCCACATCGTACGGCGCTGAACGTAAAGGTTTGTATCATGAATTTAATATTGGAAGACTGCAAAGCAATTTATTGAAAAGTAGAGTTGCTGCCGCCGGTAAATACGGTAATTTACAATCAGCGAGTGATGAGTTGTTATGGGCCAGATCTTTAGGCGGAGCAAAACCAAGTTTGGGCACTTCGGTTAATGGTCATGTATTGGGTAGTGATGATCACGTTAATGCGGCGGCTCTGCGATACGAGGAAGCTTATAAGAACGCAAAAGGTAGTCCCGTAGCTCAAGTAGATTATAGAGATTATAATGGCTCTAGGTTCCGTGGTATTACTTGGGCGGGCTCGCCAATGGGAGATAACTTCTTGCAAGAAAAGTCTTACGATTTGGCTTCGGACATTAGACAAAGACATCATTTGGTAAGCGCTTTTCATATCTTAAACCAAAAAATAAAGCCACAGGGCGGGCAAGTTAAACCTGATAAAGATATAGACAATCTTGCAATTAAACATTTGATGAATTACGCTGGCAGCCAAGGAATGAATAAAGCCGAAGGTAAGCAGTGGGTTGAGCGCCAAATGAGCGAGCATAAATCTTTGCAGGAAAATTGGAAGAATGCTCTGAAGGGCGGAAAGATAGGCGAGAATGATATGTCTATATTTGACGGAGGCTTCTTAACTAGACAGACAGGAGTACTCAGTTCAAAAATTAATAGAGGTGAAAAGCAGTTGGAGAGATTATTGGTTAAAGGTCCAGATGATAGTTATGACTTTTATCACTTGCTAAGAAATATACATGCAAAGGGTAATTCTCCGAGTGACACGAACCTACAGACTGACTTGGATAATTTCTTCAATCAACACTTGTCAAAAGGAGCGCCAAAGATAGGTGATAGAGTAAAAGCATTTTTAAGCGATCCATCCGCACAAGCAGAAGCGATTTCTAATTTACAAGCTGGTCAATCTTCTATAACGGCAGGAAAACAGTGGTGGAACATGCCGGGTCAAGTCGGAGCAAGATCGGAAATTAGAGATGCCATGGGTGTATTTTTCAATTCATGGGAAAGTCAGCTGCGTGACTCTGTCTTACCCCGCGAAGACAAAGAAAAACATAAAAGATTGTTTGACGCTGAGAAAGCTCACATAAATCAAATATTAACGACCGGAAGATACAGAAGCTTTAGAGAGTTAGTGGATGACGATATGACATCGCCCATGACGAGGCAGTTTATTGCCCAGATGGTTCAAAAGAATGGCTTACAAGCTCAAGGTTTTGTTCCTAACTTTGCGGGTGGTACTTACACTGGGGCCGGTGCTTTAAAAGCTGCTAGAGCCGCAGGTCCTGCTCACGTAGCATCAGTACAAAGAGAGGCTTCTATGGTCGGCTTGTCTAACGTAAGGTATCACGCTGCAGAAGGTATGGTTCCAAACTTTGCTTATGGTGGAGCATTTGTTACTAATAAGATTCATGAACCCGGCGGCACTTCGAGGAGTGGTGCGCTTGGTGCAATTAAGAAAACTCATGGCTCTGGCATGACGCCCTCTAATCCTAAATTTGCAAGCCAAGGAGCCGCTACGGGTTTCGTTCCAAATTTCGCAAATAAATTTTTATCAAGAGTATTGTTTGCCGAGTCTCCAGCTGAACAAATACCAGCAATAAGAGAAGTGATTTCTAATCGCCAAGCCCTTAGGGGTATAGAAGGTAAGGATTTATTCGGGCGCGCTTACTTCAGCAAGATAATGCAGGATGGTAAAATTACCGGAGAAGAAGTTGTTAGACAGCCCGGTCAGTTTGAAGCGATTCAACACGCGGCGAATAGCATGTGGGCAAAATCAGGCATACTAGCGGGTCAGAAAAATTGGAGTAAGTTATCAAAGCCCCCAGCAGGAACAAGCGAAGCAGATTTAAGAAGATGGAAGATTGCAGTTGCTCACTCGCATGATAGCGTAGCGAATCAAGGTAGATACGCAGGAGCTACATTCTATCACGATAAGAGCTTAGCTGGAAAGAAAGACCCGTTTAAGGTTGAGGGTGGCGGTTATTATACTACTTCTCGGGTAATGCCAGATGACAAAGCTTTGGGGCCATTTGCTTTTTACGAAGCTAGAAAAAATGAAAAGAGATATCAAAAAACGCATTACAAAGGAAGCTTAAATCAGAACACAAGACTGGCTCAAGTATTTGGCAAAATGGGCCATGCAGAATTGCAGAGAACAATGCCTCAGTGGCATGCTGGTAGACAAAGACCAGACTTTAAGGAAAGACAGCGCTGGTTACAAAATCAAAGTCAGCAAATTAGAGATTATGTTGTAGGTGATGGTAAAGCCAGCGGCTTTGTTCCGAATTTTCAAGATCCCTACGTCGACCAGCCAAGAAATCCACAACGGAATCCAACGTTTAAAGGATTCCATGGTACTACGGCTGAGCAATGGAGAGGTTCTAGGTTTAGCACTCAGATGGGGGATCTCCAAGGTGCTGGTAGAGGTTTTTATATGTGGAAAACCGAACAAGAAGCATTAAAACGATCTTCAACTCATAATGTAGAAAGAGGGGTGGGTAAAACCCCCAAGGTTTTTAAAGCCGACGTTGGACATTATAATAGTAGGGGTCAAAGAGTCCTTGTTCCTGATTATGAGCATACGACCGGCAAACATGTAGGTAAATCTTTTGAAGGCTCTGTTAAATCGGGAGAATTACAAAAGACTCTTAATAAATCTATTAACGCTAAGAATCCATTAAAAATGCCTGATGGCTCAAAAATAACAAGCGTTAAAGTTATCGGTCTGAAATCGGGGAATTACGGACTACAGACCTACCAAAAAACGGTAGGCGGTGGGACGTTGAGGTCAACGCACACACTCTCGTCTTCTTCAGGTGCCAGCATAGCAAGAGGAGAAAAGCTCAGTAGAGTATTGGATAGGGTGAGACAGGTTAACCCTAAAATGATGGATAAAATTGAGACAAAGATCGTTAATCATCCTGATACGCGAGCAGTGCGGTACCTAGGAAAAGGCGGCTCTGTAAAAGACGTAACGAAAGTGGGAAATTGGGAACAACGGAGAAGAGTCGGCCCGGGCTCAGGTTTAAAAGGTGGAAAAGGTGGTTACGGCTATGGTACGAGAGCCGGATTTACTGGTCGTGGAGCCTTTGGCAGAGGTAGGGCACGGGGTGGATTCTCTAGTGGTGGTGGCGGTGGTGGAGGTAAATTTCCATACGCACATATAAAAGCCGGTGGCTTCGTTCCGAATTTCGACGACAATAAAACAAAACAAAATTTAAGTATCATTAAAGAATTAATGGGCACGTTTGGAGTCCCGGTAGATCAAGAAGAGCTCGAGAATATAAGAAAAAGAATAGAATCAAATCGACCAAATATTCCCACTGAATTACCCGATTGGCCGCGACAAGTTCATCCTTCCAGAAGTCAGATGCTTAAAAAGTTTATTGAAGGCAGAAGAAAATCTAAGCCTACCGACTTGGGTCCAATGCCAACAGAACTTCCGGATGATATTAAAAATTTAAGAATACCTACGTTCGAAGAGTTCATGAAGGACCGTAAACCTACGCCGTTACCAGATATACCGGGCGGCATACCGGGCGGACTAAAATCAACGGGCTTCGTTCCAAATTTTGCGATTGTGATTCGCGGAGTAGGAGAGGATAAAGATCGGCTCCCACTTCCGGGGCGGGGAAAAGGAGACCCGCGTTCTAGGGGTATTCAACCTTCGTGGATAGAATACCAAAAGGAAATCGAACAAGTTCCCCGCGGAAGTAGAGTAGCCCAAGCAGCAAGCGGTGCATATTTACAGAATCCGTCAAAAGAGGACTTGGATCGTTGGGGGGGGATTAATGTTGATGAATATAATTTAGCGCACGAAAGAGCCCTAGCGGATTTCAAAACAAACGAAGAAGAATATAATAAAAGAATTCGCTGGCAGCCCGGAGAAGGCTCTCACGAGGGAAACTTTGGTCCCGGAGGAGTCAGTCAGTATATTAGAGATCGAGGTGTGGCACGAGCCGAAGATCATAAAACGAGCCGGAGTTATGATAAGGCTATCCCTGCCAGCCTTGATCTGAGCGCGCGTGGTCTTGCCCAACAGATAAAAGCAGGCAGTGAAATGAGCGAGCACCTCAAACTTCACCCCAAGATAGGCAAGTTTTTCGGGACGCCCGGGAATGACAAATTTTCTAACGAAAAATTCAAAAAACTTAGAGAGAAATGGATGCATGGGGAGATTCTCGATAATGAAGGGAAAGTCTCAATGGCGGCAAACCAGAGGATGAGCATTCTCCATAATAAAGCAATGGTGGGCGATCGTTTTGCGGGGGGTATGGTTAATACAGGAGGGCTCCCTAAATGGAACTCACGAACTGGAGTCATGCGTCAAATGGAACTCACTGGCGACGGGGCTGTCACGGGAACCTATGCAACAATGTTCAAAGATAAGTCTGATTTCTGGAAAATATGGCGCGAAACCGAGCCAAATATGCCAGCACTCGAAAAAGATGATAACGGCTCTATGATCTATACCGGTACTAGTAAAAAATGGGCGAATGCGATAAAACAATCCAAAGACGCATCATCCAAGGAGAGGCAAGCTATTAGAAAATGGAGAGCCAAATTATTATATCCTAATGATAGGGGTTTTGATGAACCACCAACGACAGCGCTTTTGGGAAATGATCTAATCCCAGATCTCGGTCAAAGATATGGAGGTGTACCAACACCAACTTACCAAGACTTCTTCCTAAAAACGTTAGGAAGGAAATTACAAATCGAGAGACAGCATGAAAGATTTGCTGAAAAAACTGGAGTTGATCCTGTTCTTCGCGCTAGATTAATGGAAGAACTAATAGAAAAACAGATAGCAAAAATTAAATTAGACAAGCGGAAAAAGCGACGGAAGGAAGAACTGCTTGACGGTCTGCCTGATGATATAAAATCCCGAATTAAAAGACTCGAAGAACTTAAACGTCAGCAAGAGCTCGAAGACTTCAGACGAAATAAGAGCGGCGCCGCTGGCTTCGTTCCGAATTTCCAAGAAGTCGGTGAAGGCCCGGATGATCCTCGCAAACGATTCGCATTTCAGACAAGCGGCGACCCTGAATTGAATGCGTACTACAATTGGAATAGGCCGCGGGTGGATCAGCATATGGGGTATCCGACCGAGGGACAAAGACAAGCCGCAATCAATCAAATACTAAGAGATAAAAATTTAAATCCCGGGGGAATGGGTGAGAAGTGGAGCCCGTGGTTGGATGCGGAGGGGAAACCATATATGGTGCGAAGTTCAAGGTGGGATGGCGGCCCCCACATGCTACGCGATGCTTTTGATGAGCGCGCCATGAGAATGTGGGGTATGTCTGCTTATGATGCGGAACAGAAGTATTTCGACCTAAAACGAGGTGGTCTTGGCTGGGGGTCTGGACTAAAACAACCACACACACGCGGAGTCATCCTATCGCCATTTGATAGAATCAATCGACAGTTTCCTGACGTTAGGGATATACCAATACAGCAGCTTAAGGATGAAATAATAGAACACAAAGCAATGCAGAAGAACTGGGAGAAACAGTACGCAATTAAGTTGGACGAAGAAAGATTTGCTCGCCGATATGGCATACCCCATCGAACAAATTGGTCGGTAGATAGCCCCTCTCAAATGGAAAATCTTGAGAAGCAAAGAATGGCGCAACTTAGAGCTAGGATAGCTGCTTACGGCCCCGACTACAGGGCAGAGTTTTTTCCACACCAAGCCCCTAATGCGCCTTACAGTCCAAAAAATTTAGGTATAAAACAATTATATCTCGGGCCGCGCGACACATTCGGCGACCCGCTCGGCTACAAGTACGATGAATCTTGGAGATATTTACCGCGCCCCGTCACGCAGGATGAAATGCGAGCTATTGGCCCGGGCGGTCCATACTCCCGAACGCCAATGCATCAGCGGTGGCCGGCTCGCGCACCAAATAAAATGACGTTTGAATATGGTAACCAGCGCCGTAAAACTCCCGCGCCTACCAACAACAGGCAATGGGATATGCAGGGAGCAAACAAGCTCAACACGCGCCTTTTGCGGGGTGCGGGAATAGCTGGAACCGCAGCCGGATTGCTACCTGAGCTATTTTCAAACCCCGAAGATGGCTGGAACCTTAACATCATCAAGAACGTAAGTGAAGCTTATAAGCGTGGGCAGCAAGCACCAAGACATCCGGGTCACTTTGATCCCAAAGCAATACATGCGGGAGGCTTTATTCCAAAATATCATTCTGGCGGCTTTGTTCCGAACTTCAACGAAGAGCAGTTGGCTGTCTTGAAGGGCGGCGAGGGCGTACTTAACCAAAAAGCGATGCGGAATATCGGCGGTAAATCTGGTCTTGATATGCTTAACGCTGGCGGTTTCGTTCCGAACTTCAGACAAAGAAGCCCAATGCCTCATCCCGGGCCGCCTTTCCCGCCGAACTGGAACAAAATGACGCAAGCAGAGCAATACGCGTGGTGGAACGCCAATGAAAAACCGTTCTTACCTCAGGGCGCGGGTGGTCAACCCGGACCAGCTGGCAACCCGCTTGGAAGCATACCGACCGCAGTCACACCGCCGCCGAATGCAATTCCTTCACGCGCGCGGATTATTCAGGAAGTATTTGGTAGAACCGAAAACGACTTGTTCTCGGATCATTTATTTCCCACAGGACACGCAAAAGATGGCCAGCCGGTTCCCGGTTTAACATCAGGTGATAAACTTACTAGATGGAATCAAGTTTGGCAAGCTTGGAAAGGCTCTTTAACTAATGCTGCTAGTGATGTAAAATTACAGGGCATAGCTCAATGGTTTGGCGCAAACCAACCAGCGGTAAAATCAATTTGGCCCAACCCGCGAGCTAGACAATTCGGAACAAATCTTGAAGGATGGAAAACTTACAGAGCGACTAAGGCATTAGAAAATGATAATTTTCCGATAGCTGTTAACCCAAATCAGGGGATAAAGTGGACAGGAAATAGGTGGAATATAACTGGTAATCTAGGTTACCAAAATCTTAATGTTCCGCCGGGTGATTGGGGGGCATCGCCAATGCTAATAAAAGATTGGGTTGAGTGGGGACCCGTATTAACAGACGACGGGGCAGGAGGAGTTCGTGAAATTGGTGGGGGTATGATACCCGGACCCGGCACTCATTCTATAAATTTAAATACATTACTTAATCCCGGCGAGGTGGTGGATGACAAAGCCAGAGCCAGAATGCTAAGGTCCAGAATAATGGGCGGCGCGGGAAATGCCCGGAGCACTGCTGGCGACATATACGACATAACGAATCTCGAAAAGGCTGCTGCTGGCGGAGGCAGGGTGGGAGCGGGTTACGGAGCAAAGGGCATCTCGGCCCCCGACCTACTTAAAGAATTATTTACTGGCCCCATAAAAAATTCTTCGCAACTAGATGCCGCGGCGCAATTATGGAAAAATTGGAGAGGTCGTTCAACACAGGCTTTCCAAATGCCTGATCAGGAAGATACTCCTCGCAAATTTACTAATCCACATCTTGATAAAGCATTCAAAGGTGGCTGGAAAATAAACGATATTAGAACTAAGCTTGGTCCATATCCCGCAAATTATAAAACTAACCCTAGTTTAGTTACTAATCCAATTTCGGGCTCTTTGGGCGAGACTTTATTTGAAGCTTATAAATTTTTAGACGATAACAGTAATGGAATTATTGAAGATAGCGAAATCAAAAAATTATCAGAACAATATTTACCTGTAACTTCTAGCTGGCACGGCAGTGGTATGCAACCTCACTGGAGA
>CEUO01032555.1_pt1 | contig 29061 bp, 13 predicted proteins | sample 531391 | NCBI WGS metagenome assembly CEUO01 (sample SAMEA2622799, study PRJEB7988) | marine metagenome | isolation source: saline water (ENVO:00002010), including
TCTGATTCTCTTGACTTCCTTGAGCAGAAGATGACGGATGCTATCCCATTTAAGAAGGAGGCCTCGTAATGCCTGCAAGTAAAAGATATAAAGGGGAAACGAAAGCTGCTTTTAAAAAGCGACAAGCAAAAAAGGGTACTGCACGAAAGAAGGCTAATAAGGCAGCTAAAAAGAAGTACTGATGGCTAGAGAAAAAATGAAAAGGGTAAAGAAGTCTCAGGCTAATTACCGAAAGAACCCAAAATCTAAAGCGAATAAAGCTGAGTATGATACTAAGTATAACTCAACTCCAGCCCGTAAGAAGTATAGAGCAAAGTTAGCCAAGGAACGAAGGGATCGTGGTATTATGGGTAAGGGTGGTAAGGATGTGTCCCATACTTCTAAAGGTAAAACTACTTTAGAGTCTCCTTCCAAGAATCGAGCTAGACAGGGGAGTGGTGGTAGGCGAAAGAAAAAGAAATGAATATACCCCCTGAAATGCTCGAAGATTTCCGGAACCATCTTTGGGCATGTTTTAAATATCTAGGACTAGGTGAGCCAACTCCTGCTCAGTATGCAATGGCTGAGCGTTTACAAAGTTTTGCCGATGACATGCAGTTACAGGCAGGACGTGGCTTTGGTAAGTCTGTTATTACCGCTTGTCTTGCTTCTTGGTTTCTATTACGAGATCCTAATTGCACAATTATGGTAGTATCTGCCACGGGTAATAAAGCCACTGAATTTATTTCTATGACCCGGAGAATTCTAGATCTTGTACCTTACTGTGAACATCTTAAGCCGGGTGATAACACTACAGATAATGCCTTTGCGTTTAACGTAGAGGCTAGAACTAAAGTCGGTCAGGATAAGTCTTGCTTTGCTCGTGGTATCTCCTCTCAGATTACGGGTTCTCACGCTGACTATGTTATCGGTGATGATATTGAGATCGAAGGTAACTGTGAAACCGCTAATGCAAGAGAGAAGTTATTAAATAAAGTCTCTGAGTTTGAGCAGATTCGAAACGTAGGTGGTCGTGTTATCTTCTTAGGTACACCACAAATTAAAGACTCTATTTATAATCAACTAAAGTCGGGGTATAAAGTCACTAAGTTCCCGGCAGTCATGCCTGATAAAGATAACATTACTGAAACCGAAGATGTTGACGAATGGGTTTTGGGGTTAAACTTAGATCCGGGTCAAGCTACTCAGCCGGAAAGATTTCCTGATGAAGTTTTAATGGAAAGGATGGCAAAGATTGGACCCAAGTTATTTGCACTGCATTACAAACTTGATACCTCGCTCGCTGACTTTGAGAAGTATCCTCTTCGCTTATCTGATCTTATTGTAATTGATGTACATCCGGACACTTGTCCCGAGAAAATTGTATGGGCTAATTCTAAACCAATGAAGGGAATACCAGCCTTCGGTTTATCTGGGGATGTGGTCTTTGAGCCTATGTGGGTTTCAGATACATATACTGATTATGTTTCTCGTGTGATGTATATAGATCCTAGCGGAAGAGGAGAGGATGAGACAGCAGTCTGTGTAGCCTCGTTCGCTAATGGTTATATTTTCATTCACGAACTTATCGGGTATCCCGGTGGTTATGAAAAAGGAGTTCTAAAGAAGATTTCCAGACTGGCTTATGACTACGATGTTAAGCATATTCGCGTCGAATCAAACTTCGGTGATGCTATGTATTGTCAGCTCTTGCTCCCGGTTGTTATGGAAGTATGTGGTCGAGTCGCTGTAGAGGATTATCGAGTTACGGGTCGCAAGGAAGCTCGGATTATAGAAGCTTTAGAACCCGTAATGTCTTCTCATCGCTTAGTCTTTGATCGTAGGGCTATATGCCAAGAAGAAACTCAGAAACAGATTACTCGAATATTTGATAAAAAGGGTGCTCTTCCAAAGGATGACCGGGTGGATGTCCTCGCTGCCGCTGTCAGTCACTGGGAAGATATGCTAGCTACAGATGTAGATGTCATTATTGCTAGGAACCATCAGTCAGAAAGAGAAAGTATTGTAAAAACTTGGATGGATGATAACCGGAGAATGGGACTCTGGCGGAATCAGGTATCGTCCTCTGTTCTAGGGAAGCCTTCGGCACCCCCATCAAAATGGGCGGTAAGACGGCCTAGGATGCCTTGAGACAACATCGAATTTTAAAGGTACTAGGGTACTATAAATCACTGAACGCCCGTAGGGGCTACATAAGGAGCTTGGAATGCCAATTATGATGGGTATAATGGCCGGTGGCTCTTCCTTATTCTCTGCTCTGATGGGTGGACAGCAGCAGAAGGCTCAAAATGCTGCTCAAAGAATGCAATTTGAAGAGCAAGAGTTTCAGCGTAAGATGCAGAACCAGATCCAAAATAGGCAGATTGCTAAGGCCAATGCTGCTAAGTGGATGCAGAATAAGAACATCGCAAAGGCCGCTAATCAGGCTAGGGCAGAAGAAGAGTTTTGGTTACAGTATAATTTTGATAATGCCTCGGGGGATTTCTCAAGGAATTTCAATAAAGCTAATGAACAAATTAGGACAACTCTCTCTTCTCGAAACATGAGCCTCAATAGCGGAACCTCTAAAGCTATTCTGAGACAGGCTTTAGATACCAGTCGTAAGGGTATGACTGATAGACACATCTCTCATAAGAATGCTTTGGTCAGTGCCCAGCGTAAGCAAGAGCAGGTTTTAGCTAAGAGAGATTTTGGATATAATGATCAAGTAAAATTCTTCCCCGGACAGTTAATACAGCAGTCCGATTCTAGTATTATGCAGAATGCTCTTACTACAGGTCTTGTAACTGGTGCTCTATCCGGAGCTTCGGCTTATATGGCAGCAGGGCAGCAGCAGGAGAGTGTGGATGCTGCGAACAGAGCGGCTGGCTATGCTCAAATGGACTACATGTTGAGGTTAATGGGACGATGAGCTTACAACAACTAAACACACTAAGAGATATGGCCGGTATTGCTCCGGTTGAAAATAAGAATGAAAGAGTGCGTAATGAATACGCAATGTCTTTCGTAACTAGTTCCGAGGAATTTCTTGAAAAGAATAAGGGGTTAGATTCTAGGACTTTACATACTAGGTGGGAAAAGGAAATCGGAAAGTCATGGGATATTCAGCCTGATAATAAAGAATATTATTATGCTACTTTAGAAGCTTTAGACCCTGATGGCCCCCAAGCTGCTAGGCAAAAGGTTCTTACCAGACTTGCCGAAGATATTGGTACTAAGATAACTCCACAAGAACGTGAGTGGAAGATGAAAGATCTGGCCCGTACTTTACCAGAGTACGCGTGGGATAACGGACAGTTCTTAGAATTACTTAGTAAGGAAAAAGGAATCTTGGACGGGCAGCTTGAAGAAACTGCTAGGGTTGGAGCTATCTTAAACACCAAGCATGGTTTGCTTGAGCAATCGTTTGATGGACTCGATCCTGATAAAACAGTTCAAGCTCATACTGAAGATTACCTTCGTGGCTTAAGGATGGGACATGATAAAGATATTCGAATCTCAGAAGGTCAGTTCTCTATTCCTGTTAACGGAAACAGTGTCCCGCTTAGTTCTATAGCTGATCCAGAAAATATAGATCTTCGTCAGGCGTTTATCGAGTTTAAAGACCTTAAGCCTATTATTGAAAAGAAGGTAACTAACGCCCATCGTATTTCTCAAGCTAAAGCCATGAAAGATAGAGAAGAAACTCAGAAGATGGTTTTCGATAATGTGGGAAATCTTCCTAGGGAATTCCATACAAATGCTATTAGAGACTATGCACTTACTCAACCAAACAGTGCTGAACTAACATATAGCACCATTGAAAAATTAGTACGACAAGAGAAAGGTTCTTCGGCCTTGGATCAGGTTATCAGTTTTAGATCCTATTTCTCTGATTTATTATCCAGAACAAGGAGGATGATCGATGACGATTCAACAGCCTAATCAACAGAGTTCAGCCATTGCTGCTCCCATGTCCCCTGTGATAGAGCCTGTATTCGCTCCTCCGACAGAACAGAAGATTGACTTTGGTCAGTACATAATCAATAAAAACAACATTACAAATTACTATAACCAGATGACTTCTATGGTTTCAAATTCTACGAAGCTCATTTCTTCTATGGTTAAGATGTCTAAAGAAAACTTAATTGCAAAAGCAAAGCAAAGAAAAGAGAACTGGGATCACCAAAGTCGAATGCTGAGTATTCAGCAGGCAAATGCGGATAGAGCAGAAAGAAAACAAAGACAGGCTGAAGCAGACGAAAGAAGAAGAAAAGCTGAAGAGGAGGCTATAAAGGCGGCGGCGGCACGGAAAAGAGCACTAGCTCTTGAAAAGGAAATAAAACAACAAGAAAGAGAAATAGCACAAGCACTACAGGAGCAGGATGCTGCGGCAGCGGCTGAGGCTCAGAGAGTGAAGGACGCGCTAGATCAGAAGAGAGACGAGATCAGGGAGTTTCTTTCTGATTTTAATATTAGGGACAGTGTATTTCTCCAAATCATGGGAGGTGGACAATGATAAACCCTTCCGATCAACCTAACATCGCGGCTCAGGTTTTAAGTGGTGACATTGAAGCGGCGTTACAACATGCTCACACACAGCTAGATCAAGCAGTCATTAACTGGTCCCCTGAACAGCTTCAGGGTATTGGTAGGATATTAGATAATACTCTACCGAATTTAGATAATGCTCTCTGGAGAATCGAGCAAAACGCTGATCCTGAAAATCTCGAGAGCTATGAGCGAACTCGAACAGCTTTAGAAGTCATTAGACAGACGGACAAATCTAATCCTATTTACGCAGGATTAGAGAATACCGCCGATCTTGAAGCAGCTATTCGGTATGATATCCAAAATAGAAATCTGGATCAAGATAGTCAGTTGCCTATAGGACTTACTAGAGATATGTTAGAGACAAATGAAGAAACTGGTTTAATACAAATCAAACCGGGAACTTATGGTATCAGTGCAGACGATGAACAAGCCTATAATGATTATTTTAAACTTGTAGCCGAGATTGAACGAACAGGTAGTGAGCTTTCTGGGCAGGATGTTCGTCTATCCGACTCCCAAAGCGAAGAATTATTGGAAGCAAATATCGTACAGGATGATGATCCCTTTCCTCTGATCAGTGGAATGTTTAAACTAGTAGAGAATACCCAGAGGTATATTAAAATAGGCTCTGGCTTAGCTTTAATGGGCGCGGAGATTACCAATATGGATGAAAGGTGGGATCCCGGCTTTACAGAAGAAGAGCAAATAGAATGGGATAGAATGATTAATGAGAAGTTCTTGGATATGACGAGATGGGCATTACAAGATACTAACTTTAATAACCCCGACTTACTTAATTTATTGACAACATTTACCAGTAAAACCCAAGAAGAGTTTCAGCAGCTTGTTAGGCTTAGAGAACAGTTTAAACCAAGAATAGATCAGGAAACTGGCGAGGTTTATCTTCCAGATAATATGATCGCAGCTTTAAGAGAAAAGGGTATTGATGTAGATGCCTTAAGATTAGAAGACGGACAAATGAGCGAAGACCTTTGGGATATTTATTTGTCTGCTCCCACAGTTTTAGCCTCAGATCGAACTTGGACTACTGAAGAATTTCAGCGAGTCCGGGCCGAGACTAGAGGAACTTGGGATCAAGATGAAAATATTCTTCTAAGAGATGCATTCCAGACGGCAATGCGAGATAGATTAGTTGGGGATCTACATTCCGCTATTATGCAGGAAATGGTTACAGATATTCCCCGAGAACAGATGGTACGAGAGTATAGAAGAGCTGCTTCGGTTGTCACTTCGCGAGATGAGTTAGGATTATTTTCGGGAATTGTATGGCCGTGGGAAGGACTTCAACAAGAGGTAGTAACTGATTTTCCTTTAGAAACGTCGAAAATTAGGGCTATGCGTTCTGGAGATCAGATTACTCCAGAAGAAGCTTATTTCCTTCTTGAGCAAGTAAGCGAAGAAGCGGTTGCTGCTGAGGTTTTTAGAGATACGACACCAGTTTTCTTTGCTGAAATGATGGATAGTCAGTACCCCGGTTTTTCTGAAAGGCATGGAATTAGAGATGCTGAAACTTTTCTTGAGTTCATTCATACATATCCTAGTAGGGATCTTACCCCAAATCAAATAGTTCTTATGAAGGGAACTCTGAAGATTATAGAGGAGAAGGCTAAGGATGTTATGTCAACACAAGCAGACAGTGCCATTGATCGAGTAAGAGACACAAAAATAGCAGGATGGACACAAGCTTTAGAAGCAGGTAATTCTTCTGTAGCAAAAGATAAATCTAGTAACTCAGTAACTAATGCATTATTTGGTTCTATAGATTTAGCTACTGATATTGCAAACGGAAATCGAGAAGCCTTAGATGTTTACCGCGCTGGAGTTGCTCTTGTTTCAGATGTATATACTAAACACTTAAGAACATTAGCAGGAGATACTGAAGAAGAGGTACCGCTACAGTATCTTCCAGTTACCCAAGACTATTTAGACGGAAAGCCAATAAATATTGATTGGGAAAATATTTCACCGGCAGAAAGAACCGCTTCTATTCTTACTATTTTGGAACTATCTTCTTTACATCGCAACGGTCCTGAGCCGGAAGTTGTTGATAGTTTACGGACTTGGATACAAACTTCTGTGAATAACTTTAGACCAGATACACTGGAAGGTGATATCGATACTGACGAACTGGCAAACATTGCTGGGGCATTATCATTTTTAGAAGAAATGAGTAAAAGATCTATAGACGATCAATCTATGGATGCTTTCAGAAAAATATTTACAGGGATTCCTGACAGTCAGTGGGATGCTCTTATGTTTTTGAATCAGGCTGATGTCTTAGGAGATCTGGGTTTATCAACGACAGAAATTTATTTGCGACCTTTATCAATGCAAGGAAATGAACCTCCTACTGAGGATCAAATTCAAGAGCATCAGGGGGCAAGAGCTAAGATACTCCAAAATATTCAAGCGGCGTTTTCAGATAGGGCCGCAAAGATGTTAGTAATGGCTATACATCAATCAGGAAATCCAGTTAGGCAGGATGATCGTATATCGAGGTTTAAAAGAGGTGATATGCAAATTGTCCGAATAGGAAGAGCCAGTAGCTTTGAGGAACTAAAAACTATATTTAACAAAGCTATATCTTCTTCTATAGACCCCGGAGATAAAGCAATAACTCATTGGCATTATATGATGGATTTGTTAGACCAATCTAATTGGATTATGCCAGCTGATAAGGATCAGGCGAGGGAAGTTCTTGAGGCAATGCTTCCTAAGAAAACTGGGGACGAGCCGTATGGTTCTGATATGTGGAACGATATTTTTAAAAACGATACCTTGGAAGCATATCAGATGGGCATAATGTTCAGGCTTGCTGAACATCTGGAATTTACGAGGTCGCAAGAAGGAGCCACCCCCATAGGCAATTGGACAAGAATGTTATTAGACGCGCCTACTGAGTTGGGAATTCGCGATCCCTTTATGATGGAAAAGTTACCTCCTTTACTGAAGAGTATGCATGGTATAGCTTTAAATCAGTCAATGAATAATATATCGATTGGGGGACAAGAATATTTAATGACCCCACAAAATAGCACATCATTTCGTAATAGCGATCTTAGGAGTAGGGTATCGTTTCCTATACGTACAGGGATCGGCCAATCTCGGTCTATAGATTTGGAACCATATTCTGATCCCCTAAATGGGTTAACTAATGAGGCTAATTTTCTAGACATAAGGCCTATAGATCTAATGAGACAGGCTGCAACGTATGGAGAAGTGAATCAAATCTTTGGGGGCGATTCGGGCTTAGAATCCGTTCTCGAATTCAACCCCGATCACCCCCCAGTTAAAGTGGAGGGTTTTAGGGACTTTTTATTATCCCACTTTGATCAGACACATCCAGAGTTTCGAAGGGTTCAAAGTCTGTGGGTGGAGCACGAACGTGCTAGGCTTACGCAGTATATTAGAGATGAAGCTACTAAATGGGTGCCCGGAGAGGGATTTGTACGTTTAGATGCAGCCGAACAGAATGCGGCAATAAACAGGATGGACCCAGATCACGAGGACTATAATCTATCTTTAGATCCTGTAACCTTTGAAAGATTAGTGCGTGGGGTGGTGTCTGATTATATGTGGTATATGAACACACAAGAACGCAGGTTAGGTTTATTTTCAGAGCGTAGGGATCTTTTCGTGAAAAGAATAAGGGAACAAAATCCTGAATGGACTGAGGAAGAAGTTAATAAAACTTGGGATGCAACATTTGAAGAAATGAAAAACACAGAGATTACAATGGGTGATCTGTTATATGAAGTTATCTATAGAATGTTACCAGAGTCGAGACCATTTGAACCGAGTAATGATGCTAATTTAAGTTATGGTTTTATGGGCATTTCTAGAGGAACTTTGGGAATACGTAAGTCTGTAGACAGACCCCTGATTCTTGGTTCAGGATTATCCGCATTGTATAGAGAGAATGGCATCATCGAACCCCCCAGATATCAAGGTATAAATTCATATGGGCTTACTTACCACAAAAGGGAGCCAGAGGATACACCACTCTTTAGTGTAAGAGGGGGCGGAAGAGATGGAAGTCCGCTTAATATACTCCTTAATCTTAATAACGCACCCCTAGGCCCGAACCTGCCAACACAATCAACAGCACCTGTGCCGTTCTTAAGGATTTATCTTAGGGGCCATAAAAAAGATGTGACACATAGTGTATGGCCGAGTGAGGGGATGACCAATCGAGGACTAATGAACTACTCTTTAGATAATGATATTTATGTCCAATCAAATATAAGGAATACTAATCGATGACACAGTTTGAGTGGCAAGATCGTGGAATGATTTTCGAAATGCCAGAAGCTTTTCGCTCGCAAATTATGGATTTTGACCTAGCAACCGCTACAGATGAGTACCACTCTTCACCCATAGGCGGAATTTATAATTCAGAAATAGCTAAAAATATGTCGACTTGGAGAGATATTGATAGCGGATCTAAACTCTATAGAGGACTTATGCCTGTTGCTAAAGCCACAGATGATGCGATGGCAGAGAGTTATTTCCAAGGTTGGTTAGCTCGAAACACAAACTCCATGTTATATGTTGCTAGGAATGTTGATTCCTTATATGATGAGGATATATATACGGGTACTATATTAGATATTGGTCAGAACGCAAGAGAAGAACTAGAGTACGGTCTTAGTTTAACTGGTTGGAATCTTGTGGACCAAGGATCTGGAGCTAATGTTGGAGATGATATTACTGATTTGTTGGTAAACGGAGCCCCTGAGGGTTTTAATCCTATAGATGCTTTAGATGTAATGGAAGCAAGAGATCCTGCGCAATTTAGATCTTTCCTACAAACATTTGGGTCGAAGGAAGAATTAGCAAATATTGTTAAAGATGTTGTAACTCCTTTGGGCTTCTTCTACGCTTTATCGAATGCTCGACACATGATCACTATATCCCAATCCTTAGCTTATTATGACAAAACTGCCGGTACTATTGAAAAAAGTGCTGATTGGGTTAAGACTTTAGTTGTGAACGGTATTATTAATGATCCTGATTTAATGGCTACTACGGGTATATCGCTTGCAACATCCAAGGTTGGTGGTTTATTCTTTGGAGCGGCTAAGATTTTAGGTGGTGCTGTAAAGGCGGGGAAGCGAATGACAACTGTTCGTCGAAGTCTTTTAAACCTTTCTAGACTAACCTTTAATGCCCAAAGATATTTCCCAGAAACTATTGGGCCTACTTTATTCCAAAAATATTTATGGAAAGAAGGCTATAAAAGAGCAGGATTCTGGGGGAAAGCATTTAGAAATATTCCGGGCAATATTGCTGAAGGTACTTTAACTGGCTTTATGGCTGAAGTAAGTAATCAAACTAGGCGAGTAGATTTAAGATTCCAAAAGGAATGGGATTGGGGAGCAATTGGACGGGGAACTCTTGAAGAGGCTGTTATTTCTATCGCGGTAAACCCGATTATGGGTAGAGTTTATCAAGCAGGTAGCTTAGCAGGTATTGGTGTTGGTCATGGTATAGCGGCATTACCTTCTTGGTCTCCTATTCGATTTACAAGACAGGGGGCGGCAAAATATGGTGCTGTTGTCAAAGCTTTTAAGAAGCATCGTGGAGCAGTACTTAGGTTCCGTGATCCAGAATATGCTTCTGCTTACATTGACTTATGGGCTTTATCAGAAGAAACTGCGGAGTTACTAGACGAGCATTTAACTCCCGGTGAGAGAGCAGCATCATTTGGAGATGTACACGAAAGCGGTCGAATGGGTTCAGTCTTACAGTTAGATTATCTTATGGGTGAATTTGGTATTCCACAAGAACAAAGAATTAGATTATTAAAGGAATCTTTACAACGTCTTAAGGAAGCTGGAATCCCTGAGGGTGGTAGATCGCCTGAGGACTTAATGTATCTCGTTGCAGAAGATTTGGCGGCTAATGTTGCCAGTGTTCAAGAGGCAAGAAGAACTCCAGCTGGGCAAAGAGCGGTTCAAAATACTATGAATAGTTTATTCTACTTACAAAATCTAGCTAGTTACGCTGAAGAAAATAATATGACTATTGAAGAAGCTCAGAATGATATGGATAAAAGGGAAAACTATTATGAAGTTTTAGTAGATGCTGAGACAAGGGCTGAGGTTGAGGAAAGCTGGACTGAAGAAGAACGAGCAAAGCTAGAAAAAGCTACTGAGAAAAGAAAGGACGAGCTCAGGTGGGAAAGAGCCCAGAAACTCAGGGAGAAGCAAAAGACGGAAGAAGAAAAGCACGTTAAGGATAAAGCTACTGAAGTTAGACAAGAAAATGAAAACTTAAGTGACGCTGTTGATGCAGCTAGTGCTACAACCGATGCAGATACTCCAGTTATTAATATTCCTCCTTCGGCGGCAACTCCATCGGAGACCAGTAATACATCTAATGCTAATACATCAGCAGCTAGAGATTATGCAGCAGCCCACGAGGAGACTCATAAGAATACTACAGAGGAACTAAGAAAAGCTGAGGAAGCACGAGATACAGCTGCTGGTCAGGCGGTAGTAAATCCTACGCCTGAAAACCAACAAGCAGCACAAGAAGCTCAAAAGACTGTTGATAACTTAGAACAAAAAGCGGAAGCACAAGGAGATGCTTTAACTAACTTAAAAGAAGCTATTAAGAGAGCAGAAGAAGTTACAGCATTATTAGATACTAGGATAAAGCACTTAACTCAAGATGAAATAGGAAGAATTAAGAAAATCAATGAGGAACTCAAGTCTTTATCTGTAGAGGCTCGAAAGAAAAGATTCCTTTTTATCAAGAAATTTAAACACATAATTACTAAAAGAAATGATGGGCAGAAGCTAACTCAGAAAATAATTAAACTTAAGAATCTTCAACGAACTCGTAAAAAGTCTTCGTTAGAAGAAAAAGAATCTAAAAATCTTATGGTATGGTTAGCTCAGTTAAAGAGAGTCGCAGAGGATACTGGAAATAAAACACTAATTAAAGCAGTCAAAGATCTCGAAAAGGCAAAAACCCTAAGCGATGTTAATTTAGGTAAAGTAGAAGATGCGGTAATTGACTGGGCCGAATCTGAAAGATTATCTTTACTTGAAGGAACCGATACTGAGGCAAAAGCATATCAGGAACATAAGAAACTTACTGATAGAATAGAAGAACTAACTAATGAGCTTAAGGTTATAAAGGCTGTTGCATTTTCTCGTGCCGCTCGTATAAAGATTAGACGTTTTGATAGAATGGCTTCAGCACGGAATATTGCAAAGCATCAAGCGCAGGTTAAGAGAATTTTACAACGTAGATTAGATGCGTTTGAGGCTGAAGCTAGTAAGAGGAGAGAGAGGGCTAAGGATGATGAAGTTTGGTTTACGAGACAAGAGCTTTTTGAATTAACGGGAAAAGAAGAAATCGGAGCTTGGGTTTCTCCCTTAAGTGAAACATATCAAGAATACTTTAGAACTAAAAAGGGTTTACAGGGTAAAAAGAAAAGTGCTTTCCTGAAGCATAAGATGAATGTTACGGAAGCTAGAAAAATCCTTACCGACTCTGCTAGCGAGGTTAGAGAGAGGATATCGAAACAACATCCGGGTATTATTATTTCAGATGCTTTTAATAAGAAAAGAAAATCCGGACAAGATATTACAAATCTTGATGAGGAATACTTACCATCCCCTGACTTAGCTCCCGAAGAGCGTTTAGCTTTGTCTACTCCCGGCTTAGACTTAAGTAATGGTGCGTTTTATTTGGACGGGGTAGAAGTAAAGGGTATTGTAGATCTACAAGCAGACGGCATTAGTACAATTGTTGCGTTTGAAACCGCAGATATCTCTACCGCAATCCACGAGTTGGGTCACATTGCTAGGCGACATGTCTTAGACGAGGCTGACTTAAACGTAGTTGAAAACTGGTTAGGAGTAGAAGGGGGCCGTTGGAGTGTAGAACATGAAGAAACTTTTGCTAGAGGGTTTGAGAGATATATTAGAGAGGGCCGAGCACCTGAAGGAGCAGGGGATTCTTTAACTAGTCTATTCTCAAAGCTTAAAAGTTGGCTTGTTGATATTTACCAGTCTATTACAGGATCGGAAATTGATGTTCAAATTTCTGATGAGGTTAGAGCAGTATTTGATAAGCTTGTTCAAAGAGGCAAAATTAAGGCCAAGTACAGTGCTAAGAGTGAGTATGGAAAGCAGCTTCAAGAAGCACTTACTTTAACGGATGGAGAAACCGTAGCAGTTCTTGCGTTAATGGACGCTATGAAGTTAGATCCTAAGACTATTCGTTGGGAAAGGGGAACAGCCCGACATAAGGCAATGCTTCAAAAGAAAAGATCCGAAGGAATAGATATAGCAGATCTTCTTATGCAAGGTAAGGATATTCCTGTATTTCTACCTAAGGCTTCTTTGTGGAAAGCTGACGTTACAAGAAAACCATTAACCGATGAACTTAAGGATTTTACAGAAGGTAGTGTCACAGGCACTACTTGGGTATTCCACGGTACAATAGCTGAGTCAAACCAACTATCAGATGTTTTCGATACTCAAATGGACCAACTTGGTTTACACCTTTCAGCTAATCCCTATGTAGCAGATATGTTTACTATGTCCTTTATGCCTAGGCCAAATGAAAATGGTAGAATTTATCCTCTATATATGTCCTTAAAAAACCCCTTAAGACTTAGGGATATTGATAACTGGCACCATATTCAAGGCTTGGCTAATGCGGTTGAAGATGCTGGTGTTATGTCAGCACAAGAGTTTATGCTTAAGGTTCAAACTAAACTTTCAAAATCACCTATGTATGAACCTGCTCCGGTAAAATATGTTCAAGAGGGCTACTTTGTCAGAGGTACTCCCTCAGAGAGAAAAAAGCTTCTGACGCAAGTTCATCAAGAAGTTATCCAAGAAGCAGGATACGATGGGATTATTTATCTTAATCGAGGCGAGATTCTCGATAGAGCGGGATTGTTCCCTGAAAAGCTAGAAGAGAAAATGAATCATCTTCAGTTACTGGATCTACATCGACAAGGCGCAGACTACTCGAAAGGAAGAAATCCAAACTATTTACGGAGTATTTCCGATAAATTATTTAAGCAATTCTTCCCAGAAGCAGAAGATAGTTTTATTGTATTTAAACCTACGCAAGTTAAATCTGCCTTAGCCAACAATGGCTCCTATAGCACAGAATACAGTAGCATCTTAAGACAGACTGCTGAACCTAGTCCACAAGTATTAGTAGACGATGCGATATCTTGGGCTTCGTGGGTTGAAGGCTTAGAAAAGATTGAAACTAATTCCTCTTCTATTCAGACCATCGGTGATGAAAAGTTTACTGAGGCTGTACGAATCTGGGGATCCATGCCCGCAAGATTTAGAGAACAAGGTAGAGGGCCGCATGTAATTTTCCGAGAAGCTATTCTTGATCAGGAAAAGCATGGCCGAAGACTCTCTGATTCTGATAACTATAAGAATGAAGAAGAAGGTCTGTATAATATTACAGATGTTATTAGGATTGCTAGAAGAGAACATGCAAGAGCAGTTGCAAGAATGCGAGGGTGGCATAAAGTAGCTAGAGCAGATCTCTTAGAAGATTTAACGAATGAACTTGTAGGCTCTGGGGAAAAGCCCGGAGATGTAATGAATTACTTTGTTGCAGTAGAGTTTATTAAAAGAGTTGAAGAATCCTTTAGACCTGTATACCAAGATCTATGGCAGGCACAAGGATTTATTAGTCATCTCGATGAAACTACAGGGGAACCTATTTATCAAAGAGATCCCAAAAATTTATCTACCTTTGAACAACTAGTTAGAAGATCTATCAGAAATAGGTTGGAAGAAAGAGCTAGGTTTAAATCAGGAAATCCGAACCCTGCTGTATTTGATAGAATTTATCAGATGCTTAATATAATCCCAAAGGATAGTCAATATACCCTTGAAGATGCAACAGAGGCTATTATTGAAAACATTGCTAAGATGACCCCAGAAGATGAAACTATCCCGTGGTCTATTGAATCCCTTGGTAATGGAACTATTGATTTAGTACCCGCTACAGAGCTGGGAGCAGGTTTAGTTGATTTATTATTAAATATCCCACTGGCTACTCAAAGAGGAGTAGACTCTAATGTTCTCCATAATGAAGATATTAGATCTGAAGATCAAGATCCGGGTGGAGAATCAATTCGAGTTGTTCAGGCTAGAACTGGGGAAAGCAACCGAATAGCTTCAATTCCTTTATATCATTTAGCCGAAGTTGTAAATCAGTATCGATACTGGAAGAGAGTAAAGCATCTTTTGGAAACTGAAGAGTTTACTCCAGAACAACAGAAGGCTGTAGAGGAGTGGGTTGAAAAAGTTAACTTGGAAGGTACTCCAGATCCTTTAGGGTTCCGCTCAGGGTTTATGCTAAGGCCACACTTTATGGGTGGAACATTAGATCAGGCTATACCTAATCGAGAGACAATTAGACAATGGACTACGGCATATATGTACCGAATGCCTAACCTTGCTATTAGTACTATCTATGATCAGATATCTGTAACCCAAGATAACCCACTGAGATTCAGGGGGGACTTGAATAACTTCTCTGAGGATTTCTCTCATGGTGATGATATTATTCTACCATTCCATTGGTGGGGAGAAGTACTTGCTTATGAGCAAATGAGCCCTCGTCTTGAAGGATTAAGTGGAGCTTTACTTAAGCATGAGGCAGCAAGATATGCCGAGTGGAGGTCTAAGAATCCCGATCTTTCTTTAAGCGATCTGTTCTCAATACAAACCCACTCCGATAGAACCGGTAGCGGTATCTGGGAAATGAAAGCCCTTAGTTTAGCAGCTGATCCTAATGCAATAAATAATTTAGTTGAGGAACTAAAGAAAACAAAGGGTGCTAAAACTATTGCAAAAGAGATAGAAGAAAACGGACTCTTTGAGACAATCTTAAAGTATCGTGGCTTTACTAAGAAAGAAGTATCAGATCATTATTTAAATCTCGCTTTAGAAACAGGAATATTAATTTCCGAAAACATAGATGATCCAAAGGTTCAATCTTTGGGCGGACTTATTAATGCCTTTGCTTCGTTATCCGGTATTAGTACGGTAGAAGAAATGCAGGCAAGTGAAGATCCTATTGTAGCAGCACTGAGAGATATCTTTAAAACTCCTGCTATGCGTCACGTATATTCCGGAGCTTTGAATAACTTCCGCAAGGAGTTTATCTTAGCTCGGAAGGGGAAAGCGGTAGAAGCTATTAATAAACTAGGAGAATTGTTAGGTATTGATTTTTATGCTGGGAACAAGTCAGAACTAGAGGCTTTAGGTGTAATCATTTACTCTATCGGTGTAAACAATATGTCAATCGCTTTACAGGAAGCTTCGTTAGGAAAAAACTGGAAGCCGGGTCAAGTATCTTTAGTTGAGCGTGGTACAGGTATTAGCGATAGTATGAAATTAGCTGTTATGCGGTACCTATCTCTTAACCAATCTGCCGATGGTAATGCTACTTTAATTAAGAAGATGGCTGAAAACTGGGCATTGGCTATCAGCGCAAAAGCTTTAAAGCAATCTAGAGATGCTATGGCTGTTGAGCAAGGTTCGGTACAGGGCACCCGAAAGGACGGAGAAACTGGGATTGAAGAAGCTGTGACAGTATCTGCTACAGGAACTCCTAAGTCTGATGTAGCATCAAAGGATAACCGAATTATTAGAGCTGCTGAGCTTTTAAAACTGTATGAAGCGAATCTGCAAAAGGCTGCTATTATCGATTTTGGAGAGCAGTATGATTTTGAAGAAGCTTTGGAAAAAACAAAGAATAGATATACCAATTGGCCTGAGATTGAAGCCTTCTTAAAAGAAAGACGAGATCGAACTCTGAGTGCTGACGAATTAGCTCAACTTAAAGAACTATCTGGTGTGCCAGTCCCTCAGACTGAAATGGCAGTATTCCGTGGATTAAATATGTTAGGCAGTTCTGCACACAGGCTGAATCAGGAAAGAGCAGAACTTTTAGCAGAAGCCATGAACATAGCTGGATTTGATGCTGATGAGCAATTAACTCCATTTGGTGATCATAATTTATTCTTCCCTGTAGGTTATTCTACTATGTCTGATCGAGGCTATCAGGGATTATTAACCTTAGCTACTCTTACGGGGTCAGACTTGGAGCGAGTTGCTGTAAGGCCTTTGATGATTCAAGACGAGAACAGTGGACAAATGGTTCAATTCCCTTATAAGAGCTTTGAAGAATATATGAAAGCAAAGAAAGATGAAGCAACAGCCCGAGGAGAAGAATGGAATCCGCAACGAACCCGACAACTCTTTAAGCATTTCTATGAAAATGTTGAGGGAGCCGCAGAATCTTTAGCTGCTTTTGACATGGTAGATAGTCCTTTACATGACCTTTCTCCAGAAGAAGCTCAGAAGAAAATTGATCATATGATTACTTTACAGCAATTCTTATGGTGGTCTAATTATGAAGCACCTCCAAAATCTGTATTCCCTGACTATACCATTGAAGATTCGGATGCTGATTTATTAAGAGGCTTACAATCAGAGTGGATGGAACACTCGGAGCGGATGTATAAGGAACTTCCCTTGGAAATGAAAACAGAGGTTGAAGATTCTTCTCCGGCTGAACTGAAGCTAAAGGGTAAATCAGGATTACTTAGAAGTCCAGAAGCCAGTAGAATGTCTGGATATCCTGTACAGCTTTATCATCGTAATGAAGTAGATAGTACACGCTATGTGGAAACAGGCCGAAGAAAGGGCTTTATGTCTACAGCGCCTCTCTATCAATCATTACCATTCTTTGACAAAGGTATCCTTTCCTTCCAAAGAAAGGCATTAGACCTTAAGATTAAAGAGTTGTTAGGTGCGGTAGATCCTTTGGTTGATATCGTTAAAGCAAAGCAGGATGACGCAGAAACTAGAGGATGGGCTTCCCCATGGTCAGAAAAAGTATTGCCTTCTCCTACTACTGCTTTAGTAGAGTATCTCCAATTATTCCCACAGAATGATGAAGGTATTTTAGCAGCTGAGATTGCTATGGATATTGATAAGTGGGCTGAGAAACGAGGCATGCTCAATGAGCTGTACCAAAACCCAAGGTTCTATCCTTATTATTATATCTTACGTGAAATCGAAAAGATCCACGATAAGTTTGTAACATATGCTAGAGCAGATTTGACAGAAGAAGAAATTATCTTTAGAAGATCGGAATGGCTTACCGCAATGCACTCTATTGATGAGGTCTCACGAAATGCTCTTAACTATGAACACTCTAGTTTAACATTAGAGGATAAGGCTTCGTTGTTAGCACTAGCACGACCTATTCATGATAAGGATACATGGAAAGACGTATTAACTAGTACGGTATCAGAAGATGCAGCCTATGGTAAGCTATTATCTCCTACAGAAATTCATCAGGAATTAAAGTCTCCCTTAATGCCAATAGAGGCAGTACCTATTCTTAGGAATCAACGAGAAGTTGACGAATGGGATGAACTAGTTGGCTCAGCTGGCTGGGAAGATATTGTTAACTCCTTGACCATTGACTCGGGAATTATCCAAGCTCATGATTTTAATCGATTCCTTATTGCGGTAATTTATCAAGATTATATCCATAAGGTATTAAAGGGATATACTAGGGCAAACGGGGAAAAACCATATGCAGACGTAGCTGACCGTGTATTAAAGAACCCCATTGAATGGGAGTCAATAGTAGATAGATCTGATAGGCCTAATATCATTGAAGAAGCAAAGCTGTTAGCAAGAGGTAGTGCTGGTGTATCGATAGCATTAGACATTTCGGTAGCAGAGCATATTGAAAATGCCGGAACACCTGAAGAAGCTAGAATGATGAAGCTTATGGTCGAAAGAGCTGTACGTCCTACAACAAAAAGAGGGAAGAAAGGGGAAACTGTTTCCTTTAATAGTAGGCATGCTGCTGGTGAATTAGGGTTTGGATTCTTAGTTAGAAGCCCTAGGAAGTATAAGCTAATTGGGAATAAGTTTAAAATTCACTTAACCCCTGAAGCTGCCCTAAAGATCTTCGCTATTACTGATAATATTAGACCGCTTCACGAGCTACAAGAAGCTTTCTTGGCTAATAAAATCTTTGGAGCCAAGTTTGATGGTGATCAGACACCGATGCGAGCAGACCCCTTGCAGCAGCAAATTAGAAATGCCTTTGGGTTTACCACAAGACATCGTAATGCTAAAGCAATGAAAGTCAGTAATGCACTTAATATGATCGTACGGCAAACTGAAAGAGATAAGACTAAGGGTCCACTCATGTTATCTCAGAGAAAGGTTACATTGGATCGCTTTGATTTAGATCTGGTAGACTTGCACGCATACAAAACGGGCGAAGCTGGGATTCCAGAAGGAATGACATCGGCTTGGAGAGAGGCTGTGTTATCGCCCATCACTGAAGCATTGTATGAGATAGAAGAAAATAACTTATCAGATACTTTCTTTAACCTAGACTCAGAGTTAAGAAGCCTTGTGTTTAGAGCTAGAAACAGTATTGGAAGAGACTTCGAAGAAGCTATGGGTATTTCAATTGCTTTATCAGCGTTTATTCGTAATGGTAGCAGACGAGTACCTACTGATAGTATGATCTTGCCTTTCTTAAATCCAAATATTTATAATACTAAGAGAATAGAAGGAAGTGAAAAGGTTAATGTTGATAATCTTATTCAACACGCTGAAGATATCTATAGGAAACTTGTTGTCTTCCAAGACCCAGATTCGTTTATCCAGAGCTTACCTTTATATCATGCCGCTAGAACTTTTGTATTTGAGCAAGCCTTACAGTCAAAGGAAGAAAGCCGTAGCTTATGGAGTGATTCAATAGAAGATCGATTCTTAGTACATGTTAGAGAAAAGGAATTGTTTGGCACTAAGACTGCTGAAGAGCAAGAAACCACGGCTAGGGAGTTATATGAAACTCAAACTAAAGATTTACTCAAGAGTTTGGGACTGTCTGAAGAAGTGATTAAGTCTTTGCCGGAGTTTACAGATTTTAATAACTGGATTACAGACACAAATAAAGTTATTTCTATTGACATAGAAACTAACTTACCTTATGTAGATGCTGCGAGAGAGGTTGTTGCCGTTGGTATCTATAATGCTCAGACTAAAAAGAGTGAAGTTATTAGCGATAAGAAAGCTATGACTAAAGAAGAGGCTACACAGGTACTAACTAGACTTGAGCAACTACAGAATGAGGGCTATAAGCTGGTTACATTCAATGGTACTGGATTCGATTTAATGCACTTAGGTAGACTTAGTGGTAATATCAATCTTGCTGGACGTATTGCAGTAAGAGGTATTGATTTAATGACTAGCTTAATGTCTGATTTCGATAGTACTACTTCAACGGGATTGTCTCTCGATGCTGTTTCTACAGCTTTAGAAATTCCTAGTAAAGTAGATAAGGGACTATATGCTGTACTATATTGGAAGAGAATGAATGGCATGAAGTTAGAGTTATCTGATCTCGCTACTGTCCGTAAGCTTGATGATGAAAAACTAACTCCGGAAAGAAAACAAGAGATTCTTGATGAAGTTAATAAGCTTAATCGTGAAGAAGCCAAGAACAAGTTATGGACTTATGTTCAGGACGATGTTGTAAAGAATCACTTAGTATTTAAATCACTAATAGAAAAATCCGGAACAAATATTCGATTAGCGAAGCAAGGATATACTATTGCTAATCCTAGGCCTACATGGTTAGAGGGTATTAATAATCATAAGTGGAATAGACTTATTAGGCAAAGATTCGCAACTTGGGGTCCATTTGGTCGAGAAAAGATTGATTCTGTAGTTGAACAACATCCTACTATACTAGCTCAATCAGTACACGAAAGACATTTAGATAATTATAATCCGGGCCTGTCTATGGAAGAAAAACAAAGACAATTAGCCTTACTGTCATTACGTGCTGCTGTGGATCATCAAGAAAGACACGAAAACCTGAGGTTTGAATCAAGACAGCCTAGTATTTATTCTGAAGATCCAGAATCAACTTGGTTAAAAGAAGCTTTAAACCCGGCTGTTTCTCGTACCCAGCAATCTTCCTTGGAGTTTGCAGATACTAGGAATGAAGCAACAAGACCACATCTTAGACGGATTCTTGAAACCTTTAATAGATTGGAATCAGAAAAGACTATTAATGGTAAAACCGCAAGATTATTAAGACAACTAATCTTTAATGCTCATGCTTTGAATCCTTTGATTGTAAGAGATCTTAGATTTGATTTTGAAAAGGGAACATTTGCTGCTGGTAAAACAGAAGGCGGAGGTTACTATATTCGTTTCGGGTCTAAATTAAAGAAGATTGGTAAAGATCCTTTAGATGCTGTACAAATCTTTGCACACGAGTTAGCTCATATTGCCCGTATCAAATTTATTCGTAATAACTCTGGCGAATGGAAAGCATTCCAAGATTTGCTGAACGGCAGGGGTAAAGGATTGATTAAAAAGTTAGTCCTTGCATGGCATGGTAATAGGTGGGATGCTTTAGCCCAGCACGAATACGAGAACTATACTACTAAGGGTCCAGAAGAGTTTATTGCTGCATTGGGTCAATACTTCTTAATGAAAGACTTATTACCGACTATTCAAGATATTACCGGCGATGAAGCTAAAACCTTACGTGCAGCTGTTGGTATTATAGGAAGAATTATGAATTCTGTTCACGAAACCTTTAGTCAATTGGGACATGTATGGTCTAAATTCTATTCTGAGAATGATGATATCACAAAATTAATGCATAGGTTGTTTGGACTTGATATAACATCTCGTGGTTATTCGATGATTCCAGATGTACAAAACCCCGGACCTGTAGAGTACGGTTGGATGAATAGGTTTGAAGATGATAATTGGATGGGTAAAGGCGGAGAACGTAGCTCTGTCAATGAAGTCGACCAGTACTTTGGGGAGATGGTAGCCAAAAGAAATGACCTTGAGATCTTAGAAAGAGAAGGAAGCTTAAACGAAGAACAGCTTCAACAGCTTCATGCTCTTACCGCTAAGACGGAAAGACGCTTGGAAAGCGGACTTACTATCCACCAACACTACACTCAATTACCAGACGTACTAGCAAAAGCTGGAGTTGAAATTAAGATTGGGGAGACCCAAGATGAGGAAGGCGCGACTAGATCTGTCTTAACAACTATTATCGATATGGAGAAGTTATTAAACAAGTCCGAGAGCACTTTAGCGGAAACCCAAATTGATAAACTTGTTGCTTATCAGCACGGATTAAATCACATGAGGTGGATGTATGGTAATCAGATAATGGAACATGCTGGCGAGTTCTCTATGAAGGTAGCTAAAGGAATTGCAAAACTTGGAAGAGCCGTAGGCATTGCTAGAGGAGCTTCTCCTGATGAGAACTGGGTTAGACAGCAAATGCTTGGCGGTTTAGTGGGACATACGGGAGCAGAGTATACCTATGGAGCTGCACATATTGCTCCGATTTGGATAACTACGCTTATTGACGAACGAATTACTAATATGCAAGGACACTACGATACCATTGAAGGACTGCCGTCTTTACAGAGATCTTTACAATCTCTTGTAAATACTGAGAATTTAATGCTTCGACTACATAGCAGAATTCAAGACGAAATCTTAAGCCCAGTCCTTAGTAGATTATTTGGTGCAGGGGTGTCTTCTTCTAAAACAAATAGAATTTTAAAAGAAGTAGGAACGGCTTTCTCTTTGATAGTAGAGAATCCCAATCTGATATCAGATATGGAAGCAACGTCTGGTGCACCATGGGCAGGTGATTCTCCTATACTAGGGGGCTTAGAATTTTCTGAAGAAGCATTAGATGTCTTTGGTTCTTTAAGCGAAGAAAAGCAAAAAATCTTAAGAGATTCTATTATCGATATGGCTGAGAACATGAGAACTATGTTAGAAAGTATTACTAAGACTAAGCAAGAATTAGGTGAGTGGACCACCTCTGGGGAGGCCAGATTAGGATACCGCTTATCTAAAGAGATGCAAGATGCTGCTACAAGTAAAACCATGTTTGATAAGATGAATGCAAGAATCTTTGATATGCTCAGAACCAATCCTGATTCAATGCATGCTGGAACTTTAGTTGCCTTAAATATACTACCTAGAGTAGATACTGAGGAGAATCTGCGTGAAGATCTATTTGGAGCAAATGGAATTTACGGCAGCGATCTAATGCCCTCAGGGTTATTCACATTATTAGTAGGACAGATTGCAAAATATAGTAGCTCAAACTTTGATGGTAAAACTAGGCAACTGAATGCAGCACTCAGTACTGAGCAACAGCAGGAAGTTAATAATTTTGTAAGTAGCTTTAAAGCCAGATTTGAAGACGGGGCTAATATTTCACAAATCTTAGCAGCAACAAGAGAAGCTATATATACCCTCAAGCGGCGTATGAACTCAGGTGATGTTAACTGGAGTCACTTTAGAATAAGAGAAGTTGCTGAGTTACAAAGAAAGTATAACACATATATCAATGAAATAGGAATGAATCCCTTAAATGATATGAGAGTTGATGATAGGTTACAGTCTCTGTTTACTAATAAAGAAACTATTGGTCAAGAAGATCAAATGAATGGGTCTATTGCTTTTGAAACACAACCGGGCAAAACACCCATGCGAGAAGAGAGAGGATTAACCACTGGTAAAATTTATAACCCTATTCAACTTAGTACTAGAAACTTATTAAATAGAGCATACTATAATTACTATGTACCTAATGATGCATGGTTTGTCCCACGAATCAGCGATATTGTTAAAGATCCTGAGATTAGAAGCAACTTAACTTTACATCCCGTAAGAACGGTTAGCAATCTTAAACGAGGATTGGCTGACTCGACACACGAAAGAATGATCCTTCAGCATTACTTTGGATTGAAAGGAGATATTGGACACTTCTTATCTTTATTTGAGTACGCTTCTCAGGTAGGGGAACTCCATACTATGAGCGGAGCTAAGGCCACGCAAAAGATGGAAGCAGCTATGCTTCACAGTGTAAAACAATTACGAGAAAAGTATGCTTATATTAGAGGACACCAAGAGGATGGTGACTCTTTCGGTGGTGTAGCAGACTATGCTTATACCTTAGCACCAGCAGTAACTAAGATTGCCTTTGGTGGTAACTTAGGTATTGCCAGTTTAACTGTTGAACATATGATGAATACTCTCGCTACAATGACTGAAGGTAGGTTTGTTGATGGTCTGAGAACTATGGTTGCACCTATCTTCCACGGATTGTCTGGAGAACAGGTAAAGATTGTAGCAGCTGATATTGCTGACGCTATTGAGGGTATGACTCAGGGCTTTATTCCTGACTACGAAAGAACTGCTGATGAAGCACAGTCTGTGTTTGGGGAAGACTTCTTAAATGCGTGGGCTTCACAGGTTTTGAGATTCCCTAAGCATGTTTTAAGGACTACTTCTACAGCTAGGGTTATCACCTTTAGAAAGGGAGTGTATGAGTTAGTAGTAAGATCACCTCATAAAATGGATGCTTTAAAGGAATCCCTTAAAGAAAATCCATTGAAAGAACCGGGAGATCTCGAGAAAGCTGCTAAAGCTGCTAAACTTAACTGGTGGAAATATGGATCAACCTTAATCTATCTCCAAAGAGCTGGTTTATTGCAGCCTGATAGATTTGAAGACTTATCAACTATGGTTAAAATGGGAGCTATAAAAGATAAGTTCTATTTATTGGGAGATACATTAAATAAATTATCCTCAAGCTTATCAGGTTTTGATGCCCAGTATTCAAACTTTACAGATATCCTAGCATCTCTGAAGCATGCTGAATCACAGTATCTACATGAGAACATGGTCCAACCAAATGCATTCGATGTATATACAGGAACTAATAGGCATGTGCGCGCCGCCGAAATTTTCCGACGTTTCCCTGTTCTTTGGTCAGCCCAGATGATGATCCGAAGAAGTAATCAGATGCCTTTAATCGGGTATGGTACTAAGTTATTTACTATGCTGACACTAGATATGGTTTACATGATGATGCTGAGACTCGCAGCAGGAAACAGTATTGATGATATCCTTGATGAAATCCGACAAAAGGGGTGGGGTAGATTTATGGTTGCTTATGGTGCAAGGCTGCCGCTCTTCGGTCGATACTATGGATGGATAGCCGCCGCCATTGCTGTAATGGCTAAGGATGGTCGAGGAGAGAATGGGTTTGTGCCGGGAGCTGCCCTTATTAATGTAATTAAGAATATGACAACATTAGGCTTAGCTCCCTTCTCGGATACTGATAAGATTTCATCTCAAGACTTAATTAATGCTGCTCGTATCTTCCCCTATATTGGGGATACTTTAGTAAGACTTGCAGTATATGGTGGGTTTGGTAATCAGCTTATTCAGAGAGGTCCAAGATATAGAGCTGCTACAGATTCTAGGGGTATAAAGTATGCCTATCAACATATGGGCGTACCTGCCGATGCAGACTATAAATCCTTTGAAGCTATCTCCTCTACAATACAAGGGTATTTAGGATTAGAGCCGAACTTCCCTCAGATGGAACAATACTTAAAGTCGTTCCCCGGTATTGGATCGCAAGCTGACAGAGATCTCTCAGAGGCCCATATAGACCCGGAGAAGGCTTTGGGTGGATCAATGGGACTACCCCCAGCAGGAACCACTGAAGTGCCTCAGAGCCCATATCCAAGCCTCCCAGTGGATCCCATACAGGAGATCGAATCTAAGCCTATTCTGGAAGCTCCGAAAGGATTACTGGGACAATAATAATTATCCAATATAAGGGGAAAGTCTAATGGAACCTAATGAATGTCCGATATGTAGAGACAGCGAACTTAAGAAACTTCGTGAAGATCTTCACAAATGTCAGAAGAGTAATCGAGCCAAGGAGCAGACACTGAAGAAGCTGAACAAGAAAGTATTCGTTGGGACACTGGTGGGAGTAGCCATCCTCGCCATCTTTGGGAAAGAGGCGTTGGATTCCATCAGTGAAGCGTTGGAATCCGTACAAGGATTTGGCTCTCAGTTCGGCAAACGAGATCCCGTTGTTATACCAGCGCCGGGTGCGTTAGGGCTGTTAGCTATTGCTGCTATTGTATACAGGCCACGTCGCAACAGAAAATCGACTTAGGGGTCACGAATTTACATAGGGCTTAGGAGGTTTGACGGTGCGTGCCGTCCCCCCCGTACCCCCTATGTGTGGCTCAGCCACAGAAAGGCTTCATCCATGAAGCAGTCAAAGATTGGTGTCGAGTTTGTTGGAGGCGTGCGTCGAGTGGTCCGGAAGGACTTGAGGTACACGGAGTCACTCGGTGTGAAGATCAAGATCGAGGTGGAGACCTCGGAGCTGGAAGAGTACAAGGAGGGCATGGATCGCTCGTTCTCCTTCCCCGCTAACGTGATCGCAGAAGCTGGTAACATCCGCATCTGATCTATGGGTAAAGCTGGAACCCTCAATGCCAGCAGAGAGTCCCTACGGGACAGAAAGGTTTAGAGTATGAAACCTCTGAACATCACTGCGTCGGAAACCCCCTCATTCATTAAAGAGACCGTGGATACCTACCTTGAGGAGCAGGGAGATTACGTGTCCCACCTCATGTGGAGACTGGGTACCAAGAAGCAGGGCAAGTCAGGGTCGATCCCTGATGCGATCAAGCGCTTGCTCAAGCCCCTGCCTCGTCGCTTGGGGTCTGTCTTGGACAAGAAGGTGACACCGAAGATGATCAAGCAGACGCGTAACTACCTCGCGGAGAAGCTGGAATCAGTGGAGTCCAAGAAGGCTCTGTTCCGGTACGTACTGCGTGAGCCTGCTCCGCTCAATCCTGTGGTCTCCTACAATCCAGACATGGAAGTCGGTAGTCTGTTCCCCCGAGCAATCGAGGTACTGAATAACCGACCACTGAAGATGGATGAGCAGCTTGTCCAAGCGGTCGTAGCTCATCGAGCCTCGTTGCCATTCAATCAGGAGAACAATGAGAGAGATAAGTACTTGCCGCTGCACGTCTTACAGATCATTGCGGAGGTTGTCTCGGTAGATGATCCGTTCTACTTCGACTACAATGAGATGCAGGAGAGTGGTCGAATCACTGAACGAGCGAGAGGTGCTGGGCCCGTGAATAACAAGATCGTTCGCTTCCTTATCGAGTTTGATCGTAAGTACAAGGTGTCTCCTAAATCGAAGCTCAACTTCGAGAGCTTGCTCAAGAAACGATATGGTCTGGAGTCAGTACATGATTGGGCCTCAGAGGTCATCAAGGCTTATGATGTCTCGTCAGACCACAAGCTTGAGGAGCTGTACCTTGCTCTAGCTTGGCATGAGATCGAGAGTACAGGTGAGACTGCCAAGGGTATTGAGTTCGATGCAGATACCTCAGGCTTCACTCATGTCCTCATGCAGATCGGAGCATGGAAACCGGAGATGATTGACAGCAACCATCCCAAGTGGATCAAGCTGTACAAGAAGCTGGCTAAGAGGCTCACGAGATGCTACTGGGCAGGTCACTTGCCTTGGGATGAGTTGGTCTCCCTTGCCAAGAAGATTGTTGCACCCTGTCAGTATGGTGGTGGTAAGCATTCGATTCCTGCCCAGATCCTGAAGGGTGTAGCATATAACAAGCACACCGAAGAGTGGATCATTCCAAAGAACATCGAGTCGCTGATACCTGAGTACTTCAAGCACTTCTTCATGGTAGAGTATAAGGAAGGCAAGAAGCTGGATACTCCAGAGTTTGGCGATGCCTCTGATGGGCTTGACTTGCTGACTGATCAGGTCTTCAAGGGCTACCATATGCTCTTCAAGCAGACCTATCCATGGGTAACAGACCTCAATGAGAAGATGATTAACTGGGCTGAGGCTCATGTTGATCAGGTTATTACTGATGAGTACGGCTTCCAACGTACTGTCCATAGGTGGGACTTTGATGACACTATGGATAAGGTGCCGATCAATTGGAATGATTCTCGTGGGTTCAAGCACTCGGGTGGTATCAATCCAATGACTGAATCATCCTTCACCGGTTTGATGGCTAATGAGACACATCACAAGGATGCTGAGCAGATGGCCTTGCTCATCCTATTCCTTGCTGGGCTCGATATCCCAGTCGTTTCGATCTTGGATGCTGCTATTGTTCCAATTGAGCATGCACCGGATCTACAAGAGGCCGCAAGTCGTACCTTCCTTGAGGTACACAGCAAGCCTACCTTCTGCGTAGGTACTGAAGACTTTAAGGCGTGGGATGGTCCCGCACCTAATGTCTGGAACTTCGGCTGATTCCAGCCAAGAAAGAAAGGTTTAATCCAATGGCTATTCAGATTTCCCTCGCTTCCGCTACCATCCGTCAACCCAAACGAATCATCCCCGACGCTTACGAGGCACACCACCCGGAGATGGGAGGGGGTACTGTGTACCGCTACCCGTCGAAGGATGGCAAGACTCTGGTTGCTCGCTTCTTCCCGAGAGACTTCACTCAGGGCTGTGTGTATATCGCAGCCAAGCGGGGAGTGTCTATTGAGACAGAGAACGATACTCTCGCAAGCCTGATGGGTCTGGACTACATCACCGGAGAGGTGACGGTCGCTAAGAACTTCAGGATTACTGACTCTTGCCAGTACTACGTGGATGGTGAGATGATGATTGATGATGAGACTGTGCCTACCCTCCACTTCTCTGTCACATGGCGTGGTAACACCCGACCCATCGCTCTTGAGCTGCCCGATGGGATGAACTATGAGGATGGGGCTGAGATTCTGGATCACCTGACTAAGTGGTCATGGAACAAGTGGCCGGGTGGTAAGCTCCACATCAAATGAGGTAATCGGGGGACTTCTACCTCCCCTGCCTCTTAAGTGAGGTAGGGGGGCTTCGACCCCTCCTCCGGGGGTTAGGGGGCAGTATGTTATTATTATAACAGGGAACGGCAGACAGTTGGGGAGCTATGTTCTATATAGTCGGGCTATAAAGTAAACTATAGTAGCTAGGGACTATATATGGTTATAAAGGGGGTATTATATTATATGGTCCTATGATCTATAGATGTACCCCTAGGTACTACCATTATTATTATTATCCTATACTATCCGGGCAGCTAGGGGGCTCCGCTAGAGCCCGGAGGTGAATCTCTTAGGGGATTCCCACGGCCTGATGGTAGGTCGAGGTACTCTGGAGGTGCTAACCATGGCACTCAATATCGAAATCCCTGCCAAGCAGGTGGGGCCGAAGGTTCGACAGACCAAAGAGGAAGTCGAACGTGACGCACAGATGTGCAGTGACGCTGTAGGAACCATGCATCAATGGGGCCGGGCAGCAGTCATCCGTCTGAAGCAGGATGCGGAACGCCTTGGGGTGACTATTAAGTTCACCGAGGCTAAGTGATCTTCCTTTCTCCCCCTCTGCTCTTTTCCCCTAGGTAGTAACCATGCTGCCTAGGGGGAAAGGGCTAACCACTATCACGTCCACGGCGTGAAGAGTGGGGGAGTTTCCTAAGCCACCCAGATATGGGCACGGCCTTAGGTGCGTAACGTCTTTCCCGTAAGACGGGTCTTTGTT
>CEUO01049153.1_pt1 | contig 28766 bp, 30 predicted proteins | sample 531391 | NCBI WGS metagenome assembly CEUO01 (sample SAMEA2622799, study PRJEB7988) | marine metagenome | isolation source: saline water (ENVO:00002010), including
ATGCTCTAATAGATTTAGCTTTAGCTGCATCGCTTCGATCTACTTCCACAGTACCAAATTTATCAAGTGGTTTAAAAATTGGAATAAACCTACCACTTTTGTCTTTTCTACCATCGCTGTAAGCAAACCCATCTATTAATGTCTCTCGAGATAAAGTATCCAATAGCCATCTAGATGTTTGATCTGAATACCATTCTTCAAACCCTAGTTTAGGATCTTGGTACGCACTAGGCGCATTTGGTTTTGCTTTAGCTTTTTCATATTCAGCGTATAAACGGTCTCTAATTCCTGGCTTATTTAAGAAGTTACGTTTTTCTTGTTGGTATATAGCATGTCCTACTTCGTGCCCTAAACTAAACAAAGCTTGTAGTTGTTGTACTTTAGTAGGTTTATCTGGCATATAAACAATAATAATATCTTTATCTTTATAGCCTAAATAAGCACCTTTTTGATTCTTCTTACCTATTTGATCTTTACCGTTAAATTCTTTTATAGCATTAACCTGTTGTTGCATGTCATCTAACACAGTCAAATCTAAAGAAGTTTCAGCTCCGCTTCTAGCTTTTCTAATAAACATTTCAGCTTCTACATGACTCATAATGGTTAAAGACTTTTTATATTTAAATACCTTTTTAAGGAAAGTTTTTAATTGTTGTTGTAACCTTCTATCAAATCCTTTACCTGTAATTCTGACCTCATCTTTTTTTGCAAGCTTCTCTTTTTCATATTTCAATTGATCAACTTCGTAGTCTTTTCTAGGATTAGTAGGAGTGCCGAGTTCTATGTCTTTTGCTTTAGTGTCAAACTGTAAACCTCTTTCGGCTGGTAACTCTGCTGCAGAATCAACTTTGCTTTCCCCTTGTGTTTCTATTGCATCTAAATACGCTGCGCTGTCAATAGTTCCTTTTTCGTCTACTTGGTACGCAGCTCTTACAGGTTGTTGTCCTGGCTCAAATAAGTTACCAAAATCATCTCCGTATAGATCGTATAAATCTTCTTTCAACTCTCGTATACGATCATGGACATTTATTTTATCTCCTACTTTGTATCCTAATTCTCTAAGACTAGTACTTTGTTCGAGAGGCCTAGAGCGAAGTGCAGAAGGGGTAGGACCAAAAACATCATCTTGTTTTATTTTTCTTCTTTGAAGTATTCTTTTTCGAGCTCTTTCTACTCTTTTATCACTATCGTCTAATAGTTTTTTAGTAACTATTATTTCTCCATAAGGGTTACCTTTTTCATCTTTAAATTGAGGTTCAGGCACTTGTGCGTCACGAAACTTAAACTTATTCAACGAAGTATCGCCGATTTTTTCTGTTTCAACCTCTACGGTAGGAGGAGCAGGCTGTGGTCTGCCTCCCTCTCGTAATTCTATTCTTTTTCCCGTATCGTCAGTAGCAATTTCATATGTTACTCCCTCTGGAGTCATAATAGGCCGCTCTGTTAGACGAACTCTAACCTTAGTAACAGTAGGGGCTATATAACCTACTATCCGTCCTCCTTGTCTTCTTGGTACAACTTGAGAAACATTAACCCCGTATTTATTAGCTACAAACTCTTGTTCGTTTTGAGGGTCTGATTTCTTTCTTTCTCTAAAGCTAACCCTATTTTGTTTAGCTTCAAGTTGTTGTTTTGCATTAAGAGCTTTTGCTTCGTTAAAACGGTCAAGTCTTTTTTGCAGATACTCTATCTGTTGTAGTTTCTGTTGAACAGACAAAGTAAGTCTTTGATCTTTAGCTACAGCTTTTTTACTTTTAGTTCCTAGCATACCTAAAGAAAACATCTTGCCTTGTCCCATATCGTATATAGCAGCTTCGTCAATATCTTTATCAAAAGCAGCCTCAAACACAGTTGTTTTTCCGTCTTTTCTTAAAGCGTATACTTTAGATAAAGGTTTTCCGTTATAACTTAATATGTAACCTTGGGCAGCTAACTCTGAAACTATGGTAGAAAAACCTCCTGCAATTTGTTCTTCTCGAGTAAAAGTACCAAAAGTAGACTCAGACTCTGCTTTATTAATATCCATTCCCAGTTGTACTAAAGGTTGTAGGTATAATCCGTCTTGTCCTACTTGGCGTGTGCCACCTCCTCTTTTTGCTTTTGTAATTGCACTTACTTCGGTTGGATTTTCGTAGCTACTATTTATATCTTTTACTCTAGAAAGCTTCCACCCTGGTGTTTTTGCTTTAGTTTGTCTAGCGGCTCTATCTGCTCTGTTTATAGCAACTTCTATTCTTCCTCCTGTATCCATACCTCCCATGATATCGGGAGATATTATCCGTAAAGAATAAGTTGGGTTATTAGGGTCGCTATCCATGTTTCTAACAGGAGCATAGAAAAATGCTTGGTCTGTATCTCCAAGATACTGAGGGTTACGTTTCAAAGCTACAAAGTCTTTTAAGAAACCAGCAGGTAGTTTACTAACTAGTTTTGTAACATCCTCAACTAATTGTGTTTTATTGCTGTCTGTTGATTCTTGTTCCTTAACTAAATAGTTAATAACTTCTTCTGCATCTTTAGCTCTAGACTCAATAGCGTCTTCTGTGCGTCTTTTAAACTGTACATCAGACTCGTTTTTATTTCTTTTAATAGGATTATCAGGGTCGTACTGTTTATATGTTTTTCTTTGTCCTTTTGTATCAAGCTTAAACTCTCCTCTAGCTTCTTCTAATACAAACTCACTACCAGGCTTAGCGTCAAGCGCATCTATCTCGCCTTCTTCCCCTAAATTAACATCTACATTTTCTTCAGTTTGTTTTAGTATTGAAAGTTGTTGAGCCAGAATGTCATTAAAAGGAGTGTCAGTCATACCCCTACGTACAGGTTCGTCAGTGTCGGTTTTCTCTTTAACAGGTTTAGGATTTAAATTAGCTTCTACTTTTTCTTCAGTAAAGAGTTCTTTACTATTAAGTTCTACAGTATCGCCAGGGTACTTTTCTTCAAAGTTAAATGTAGTTTGTTCTATGTTTTCGTCAGAAGTACTTTGATAATCTAATACGTCTTTGTCTTCGTCACGTACTACTATCACGTTTTGGTCGTTAGTATTTTGTCCTTGAGTATACCCAAGGATATCCTTAATACTTTCTTCAGTTAATCCGTCTTCTTTAAGCCTTTGATCTACATAGGCATTGTATTTTGTGTTTCTATCATCTACAAGAACTATACCTTGCCTACCTTCGTCAACTTCTAGTGGAATTATATTGCTGTCTGCTCCTGCTGCAATAATAATATCTGTAGCCCTAGCTCGCTGTTCTTCTAATGTAAGGTTTCCTGCAGGTAAGAACACAGATTTCCTTCCCTTTTCAGGGTTAACCAAAGCTCTTACTTGTTTTACAGCCCAAGCAAAAGGTTCAATATCAGTTGTTCCATCTTCTTTTCTAGCTTTCGCTTTAGAGTATACTTCAGCTACACTTGGCGCATCTTCTATAAAATTTTTGGCTTTACCTATAACTCTAGAGGCAACTTCAGCGGGAGCTCGCATAGCCCCACCAGCAACTACTCCTCCAAAAATACCTTCTGCAATTCGCAAGTTTGCTTCTCTAGCCGTATACTCGTCATCTATAGCAAATCGTTGTGCTACAAATAAACCTTCTTGAGCTCCTTCGGTAGCACCTTCTACTGCAGAACCTTTTACTAAACCTGTTCCAAAAGATTTAGCTACATTTTTCATCCAACCTGTAGTTTCGTCTATTTCTTTTTGAGCTGCATTTTTTGCAGCAGCAGTTTTAGCTGCATTCTTTTTAGCTTGAGCTTTTGCGTTTCTACCAAGAACATTCTTTACCATTGCGCCTACAAATATTTTTTCAGATAAAGTACCAAGTAACGCTTGTGGAATACCCATAGCATTAGCTAAGGCTGCTTCTCTTTTAGTTAATTTATACCCTGCATCTGAATACTCTCCTAAAGATTGAGCTGTTCCCGATACATATTCTTGAGACGCTGCTCCTGCCCAAAACCCATAAGAAAAAGGTCGAGTTTGCAAATACCCTGCTACTTCTCCATATCCTTTTGCTCCAGACTCAGCTAATGCTTTTCTTGGAATACGTCCTTTACCTCTAGTTTTAACCTTACCTGCCATTTTGTAAGCAGAATCTAAAATAGCAGCTTCATTAGCACTAAGAGGTGGGCCACCTTTTTTAGCAGCTAAACTTTTGTTAACGATACGTTCCATCATTTCTTTTGTAACTTTTTTAGAACTAGCACTTAACACACCTTTACCTAAAGCTTGCACTCCCAACCCTGTAAACCCTGAAGCCATAGTAGCTCCCATATAAGGTAAGAACTGTCCAAACGCTTTAATTGTTTGTTCTACAAGACCATCAAAAGTAGGAGCTTCTAAAAATTGCTCGAACGTGCCAAACCCTCGTAATAAGTCAGCGGTATGTCGTTCATGTACTTCTGCTAAATTTAAAGCTAGTTCTGCTTCTTCTGGGTCGTTAGTTAATAAATTAAATGCTCCTTTGAAACGTTGTATGTCAGTTTTTACAGTAGAAACGCCTGCTTTAAACGCATCTCCAAACTTACCGCTAGTAGTAGCTGCTACACGTTGTACAGTTGGATCTAATGCAGGAGCAACTTGAGTTGCAAAAAGCGCATCAGTAATTCGTCTTTCGACAGCTCCACGCGGTCCTGTATACCCAAAAGAAGCAGGTAAACTAGAAGGAAGATCTGACATTTCTCTTCGTACAGGAAATAACTCTGCTACAGGTGTAGACCTAGTTGAAGGTGTAGGGTCTGTAGGAGTTGGATCTGTTGAAACAGGCGTCTGCGTGTCCGTCATACTAGCTAGAACATCAGAAAACTTTTTAGCCCTATCGGGTGTTTGTTTTTTAGCCCAGTCTGAGTCTAAAACTTCTACTGCTGCACCTGAATAATCTCCCGATTTCATAAGATTCCACGTTTTATCAAACGCTTTAGGGTTTACATCAATGTTATTCCAACTTTCCCCTAATTGATAATTTACCGAGGTAAGACGTCCAAGATCAACGGGTTTAGAAAGCTCATTGTTTTGATTTACAGCTGCGTTATAACTTTTTTGTACATCTTCTTCAAACCAACTATCTATTTGATCTTGCGGTACTTTAGACCCTGGAGGGTATTTTTTTAGTTCTTCTTCACTTAATAAGTGCCCATAGCCTGCAGAAAACCCTGTAGCGTCTGGGTAAACATCGTCACGAAAACCTTCTTCTGACTTTATAAGGTCCTTAATACTTTGAGGTACAGCCACACTTATGTACCTTCTTGCATTCGTTGGGTATCTAATATTAGTCCAATTAACCCTTTATTTCCTACTTCATCTACTAAATCGCGAGCATCTAAAGTTGCTCCATTAGGCATTTGAATTAACAAAGGTTTCCCTGAATTTACTATTGCTTCTGCTTCTTTAAAAGCTTCTGGACCATAGAAAGATCTACCCTCAACTGTAGTTTTGGTCAAGGTTATAGGTTGGTTTCTATCTAACACAAACTTTGGAGTTGGACCCCCTTCTCCAACTCTAGCAGGTTGCGAAGGTTGAAAAAACCATTCTCTTAGTGCATTTGCAGTTTTATCTATAAACCCTTCATCTGGGGTGTCGTCTGCATCGAAGAATAATGAGTAAACAAACCCTGGTCTTTCAAGTTGATCTATAAGTTTTAATTTAGTTACATAGTTTTCATCTTGTTGAAACGCAATGAAATCTGTTATTGCTTTTGGACCAAACGTAGAAATATCTTGTCCATTTTCTACTGCAGATATAATAGGACTTAGTCTTTTTTCTTCGAGTCCTAATAAGTTTCTAATTCTAAGATTTAACTGAGAATTAGCACTTGAATCTGCTAAAAGTTCAGGTGTTATATCCTTTATAAGATCATTCATATTTGACCTGTGTGCTCTACCATCTACACTATACTGCAGAGCATTATCTTGGAAGTCTTTGTTTACATTCCTGTTAAACTCTGCAATACGTTGATTTAAGTTACCACGAGAAATTTTATTAGATTCGTCTCTAATTCTATTACCTTCTTGTTTTATTGCTAATTCTTCTGCAGCTAAATCCCATTGCCCTGTTTCATAGAAAAGAGCATTAGATTTACCTTCTAGAAATGCAGCTAACGTTTTAGCTCCAACACTTTCAGGGTTATCAAAGTCTCCTAAATTACTTAGGTAAGACATATATAAAAGTTGTCTTTGTTTTTTAGCATAAGACGCCATGTTACCTTGTCTTTGTTGATTATCTTCTACTAGTTTGTTGTAGTCTGCATCTGTTAAAACTTCAGGTATTTTTTTCAACATGCTTTTTAGCGTTTCTACGTCCCCATCTTCAATAGCTTGATCTATTTTGGACAGTTTAATCTCAGGGTCTTTAGCTACTTTAGAAATTATTTTATCTACTTCTTTGTCACGTGGACCTCCCTGTAAATCTTCAACCTTGTTATTTAAAGCAAAGGTATAAGGATCGGCTCTAAACTCAGCTCGTTTTTCAGGCTTAGCTAGCAATAAACTATCTAAAGCCTCTATATCCATTTTTTTATAAAACGCTTTAACCAAAGCAGTATCTTTATCTGACTTATCAACAAACGGTGTAGAAGATTTATAAGATTCAGTAAGTTTATTTTTTACTGTGGACAAAGCACGTTCTACTAAACTATTTTCTAGGTTTGTAAGTTCTTTTTGTTGAGATTCATCTAAGCCTTCCCATTGTATATCAGTAGTATCGAATGGGTGTTTTTGCCCTGGAGTTTTTACATATGAACTTGGAGGTCTAAAACGTCCACTGCCCATTAGCGGCCCTCTAAGACCAACTGAGGCTCCTCCAGAAAGTAGTTTTCGTGCTTCTGTTATTAATTCTGCTCCATACAGTAATTCTTTACCTTCTGTATTTTCACCAAGACCCTGATAAGGTCCGATAGAAGTAGCTAAAGTTGTTTCAGGCGTTTCAGACGTTTCAGCAGGTGCTCCAAAGGGTCTACCTGCTGCTTCTTCTTCGGCTTTAAATTCTTCTACTGCTGCTCTCTGTCTTGCACTTTCTTCAGCTTGTGATATAGCTTCCTCTATAGGAGCATTTGCGTCTATTGCAGCCTGTCTATTAGTTTCAGCTTCAGCTATAAGTTGAGTTTTTAAAGCTCTATCTGCGTTAGGATCAAATATATCATCTACACTGTCGCCTAAGTAAGGGTTAGTTACAAACGCTAAATTTTTATCTACTCCTGCTTCTTGTTTAACTCTAAAATTAAATCCTTTTTCTAAGTTATCTAAAGTACCAAGTGAAATACCTCGTGTTTCTAACTGATCAAAAGCACCTGTATCTAAATCCCTAACGTTAGAACCATCGTCTGTCATTCCAGTAGTACGAATTTCTCCTGTTTCAGGATCTACGGTATTTACATCAGGTCGTATAAGTATTTCGCCTGTTTCAGGATCTTTATACAAAGTGCTGGTAGGTGAAAAGTACTTTCCGTTTCCCAAAAGACCGCGAGAAAAATCTGTATTGTTTTGAAAACTAGCAAGTCCTTCTATCCCACGTACTTTAAGAATGTCGGAAGCTGTAATAGTTTCATCTAAAGGGTTATTCTTTCGAGTTTTTTCATATTCTCTATAATAGTTTTCAAAATTATCTTTAGCTTTTTTTGCATCTCCATCAGCTTCAAAAAGAAAATACGAAGGTACTTCTCCCCTTTCAAATTTATCCTGAAGCTCTACTCTGTATTTTTTCTTCTCCAAAGTTAATTCGTTATTTATTTTTTGCGCTCTGTTTATATCTTGTTCTTGTGCAAACTCAAGTTCTTTTACTGTATCTCTTTGACGAGGAGCAGAAGCAACTATAGCTTTTTGTATGTTTGACCCTAAAGTATCTAAAAATCCCATATCTTACACCTATATAAATGAAGCTAACGCACTGCCTAGTTTACCAAGAAAATTTGCAGATTGTTGTTTATAAGCAGCTCTGTCATTTTGATAACCTTGTTGTCTAGCTGCTGCGTTTTGTGCAGCTGACCCTAAACCCCTCATAGAACTACGGTTAACACCTTGCCCAATATTAATTAAATTACCTAACATAAACCTGTTTGCATCACGTTGAGCTAAACGAGCATTGTTCAAACCCCCTGCAAGGTTTAGAGTACCTCCTAGTTGTAACATTTTTTCTGCTTCTCGGCGTTCAGCGGCAGTTTGCTGGTATCCAAAACGTTCTCTGTTTCGTTCTGCAATGCCTCTAGCTAACTCGGTTTGTTGAGGAATATCTTCCATAGCAGCATCTACTAATTCGGTGCTATCTCTAGAAGACACTAAAGCATCTTCAAAATCTCTGAAATTACGTATATAACGCTCATGCGCTCCTTCTGCAACCGAAGCGAATGTAGCATCAGGATCAGTAACTATAGGAAGCTCATCTGCACTGTAGTTACTGTAAGTATTAGGAAATTGTAAAGTGCCTATACTTGTGCCTCCAGGTGCAGGGTTCTCCATTTCTTGCTGTCGAATAGCTTCTCTACGTTCCTGTTTTTTAAGACGTCTAGCTAGTCTGTCTGCTCCTGGACCTCTTTGAGGAATCCCAGTACTCCTCATTTCTCTGTCTTCTCTATATGCCATTAGTTTTTACTCAAATATCTACGACTAGGGTCAAATACAAAATCAGAGTCGTCTCCCAAAAGGTTAGGCGGTTTATTTTTATAATTACCAAACAAATTAAACTGTTGTTTATACTGCCTTCCTGAAGCATCTGACATTATATTAGGACTTTCCGAAGTAAAGAATTCTCCTGTAGTTTGCATATTACTTAAACCTTTTGAAGCTGCAGCTAACCCAGTTTGCATAAGAGCCCCGCGTCTTGCTCTACGTACAGCTTGTTCGTTTCGTACTCTATTCAAATCTGTAGAAGCTGCAATTCTAGCACTTTGAGCTAAAGCATCGCCTGTACCTGCTTCTTGCCCTCTAGCTATACCAAGTACGTTTAATTGATCCTCCATTTTAGCGCCTTTAGCAGCTGTGTTAGCAGCAAGTATTTGTCCAGTAGCGGCAAGTGCTCTTTCTGCACCATCGCCTATGTTTTGTACTGACCCTAAATCTAAATCTGCAGTTAAAGCTTGTTGCGTATCTGCAGCGGCTCTACCACGTAATGTACTAGCTACATCTTCTGACGCAGCTTTATCTCGCATTTCTACTAGCAACGGATCATACGTTTTTTTGAAGTAATCAGCGTCTGCTTTAGCTATAGCCGCAGCTGTTTTTTCTGTTTGCGTAGGAGCGTAGTCTTTTTCTTTTGGAGCTCTAGTTTTGCTTCCCATGTAATGTTACCTTTCTTCTGTATACTCTAAATTCTTCTGTCCAACCTGTACTGCTTAAAAACTTACCTAGTTCTGGTACTGCCGACTGTGCTTCAATACTGCCACATCCGCAATACTCAGCAATACCTTCAAACCATCTTATATGATTCAACCAATTATTTTTACCTCTTTTATGCGTGTACGCAATCCATACAACTAAAACCTTTTCTTCAGAAAAAGGATCTTCCTGTACAGAAAGCACTACAAACCCTAAAGGTGATACAAAAAGCATAGACTTACCCGCTACACATTCAGAGTACACGTCTTCAGGTTTATAAGTTAAGTGAGGGTTTTGTTCTAAAATAAATTCAATACCTTCACGTACCATTTCCCAGCAAGTACGAATGTCAGTGTACTCTGGGATATCAAAATCTTTATGTATATTTACAACATTAGCAGTCATTAGTAATCAAGCTCCATTCCATATTTTTTATAACGCTTACGTTTAGTAAGTCCCACTCCTCGGTATTTAACAAGCCTACGCACACCTAAGTCACCGCTACGTGCTCGTAGTTCTGCTTCTGCTACCTGTTGTCTAAACAGTCCTAAGTAATCTGCAGAAGCAAAAATATCTGTCCATGCTCTAGAAGGTATACGTAACAACCTGTACAACGTGCCGTACAAAAGGCCGTCTCTGTAGTCGTTAGAAAACGAAGTATCTATATTTGAGGCAGTTCTTGTAGGTTTAAGAGCTACAGAAAGTTGTATTACGCTTGCTTGAGTAGCATTTGGTACTGGTATTAACCAAAACTTATTAGAATCTTTTTGTAAATATACTTTTGGTATACTAGACCTATCTCTCCAATCAGGGTAATTTAATTCTAGACTCCTAGGACTTATAGGGTCTAAATCTTCTCCATCATAAATAGCCCAAAGTATGCTGTGTACAGAAGTACCTACTGGCTGGTCGAACTCGTACTCATGTATTCCCGACACACTAGAAATAGGCTCTAAGTCATGTACAAAAGCTTTGCTTTTTTCGCAGAACTCTATAGTAGCTGAACGTAAATTAGACTTTACTAGTGTTTCAGGACATCCTGGTACGTAAGGTAAAATCTCTTTTACTAATGAATCAAATGTAGCCATATTCTACCCCGTTGGTGGTGCTGAGTTTTGTGGAGAAGCAAGTGCATTACTACGAGCATCTTGATTAGGACTTAACCCAAATTGTACCTGTGAACCTCCCGATATACTGGAGATAAACAATTGATAATGTAATTGTGCCATAGCCATATTGCCTGCAAACTCCGCATCTTTTAAATAACATTTGTACAGTACAAAATCTACTATAGCATTTCCGTATATGTCGTCTATGTATATAGTAGAGCTCGTGCTAGACAGGTCAGTTGGGTTTGCAGAAGTTATAATCTCTACAAACGTGCTTGTACTAGAAGCTCCTGGGTACACATAAAATCTACGCGGATCATCTTCATCAAACATGTAATGTTTTATGGTAGTGCTATGTGCTGCATCTCCTGTTACGTCAGGATCATGCCAATCAGGATCTTGAGAGTTAATAATATCCATATCCACTAATGTAATAGATCGTTTACCTGTTGCACTACCTCCTGCTGCAGACATGTTTCGTACAACTTTAATTAAACGTAATGCGGAACTAGGAATAGTTTGTTCTGTCCCAACAGCTAACGCTATATTAGAATGGTCTGCGGCTGATTCTGGACGTAAGTTAACAATTTCCCTTTGAGCATCATTTATATAACGTAGTAATTCTGTTTCAGGAAAACGAACATTAGTAGAGTCTTGTAAAGAGTCTTCTATACGTAGTATTAAGTTTGCACCTGTTAATGTACCTGCCATATATTACCTTTATTCTTCTACGTAAGCCTCATTTACATCAGGCGTACTAGGATCATCAGCTTTGTAGTGACCATCTTTAGTTCTGGCTCTTTTCTTTTTAGTTACTTTCTTTTTAGCCGCTGGCTTCTTTGTTTCTTCTTTAACTTCTACTGCGCCTTGTTGTAACGCTTGAAGTCCAAGATCATCGCCTACTTCTCTAACTTCGCCTTTAGCGATATGTATAGAAGCTCCCCAAGTTGTAGTCACATGTAAATCTTTATTTGCTGTTATTTTCATTTTTCCCTCCTTGGGAAAATTAAGTTAAAAGATGGTGGCCATCCTTAACAAAGTTAAGTAGGCCACCTGTGCTGCTAATTAAAATGCAACGTCTAAACGAATAACACCAAAGTCTTCAGACTGACCTGTTATGTCAGAGTGATACTTAGGCTTCTTCATTCCAAAGATCTTACCAATTGAAATACCGTTTTGGTTTCCGTAGTCGAATACATCTTCAACTATTTCTGGAAGACCGATATCTGCCATAGCAAGAGCTTGAGCTCCAACAAATAGACATGCAGAACCGTTGACGTCAGCGTCAGCGCCCCACTTGTAACCGTTAGAACCTGCGTTAGCTGATGTTCCTGTAAGAGCTCCACTTGTGTTAAACACGTGTCTGAACTCATGGATCATCACACCATCAACCATTAGACTTGAAGAACCTGAGAATAGTTCGTTGTTAGGTCCTCTAATACCAGCACTTCTAACGTTAGCTAGGAAGTCTGAGTCTAGTTTAAGGTCAGCCATTACTTGTGGAGTAACGAATAAGTGATACACTTCATCGTTACCAGCTCCACGCAACCCACGGATGTATTGATCTTTAGCAAAAGCTTTAAGAGCAAGAATACACTCATAAGTTATCGTGTCAGCTGCTGCAGTAGCAGTAACATCTCCAGCTACAAGTTTACTAGTAGCGTCCCAACGTCTGTGACGGTTGGTAGTAGGAGCAGTAACGTCACTTGCGAAAGCAAGATCCCCAAGATTTTGTCCTGTGTTTAGGACACCTCTCAACGCACCGTTGTTTTTAAGCGTGTATGAAATACCTGACAACGTTAAAAACGCAAGTTGGTCGATACGATCTGCCATTGCGTATGCAAGTGCATCTCGTGAGTGCTCACGGAAGTTAACAACTGATTTTTGATCCGCAAGACGTCCTGCAAGACGGTTTGCAAACCTTAGTTGATCAAGTTGTGTAACTATGTCGAATGCTCTTAATGCTTCTTCATTACCTTCTAGAGAGTTGTCACCAACGATACCATCGCCTGTCATATCAGCAAGAAGAGTAAGTACTGCTCTTGCGCCTTTTTCAGACTGGGTAAGTTCAGATATTCTTTGAACCATAGCGTTAGAGCCACTTCCAGCGAATTGGTTAATGAAGGACATATTTCGAGCTACGCGCCAAAAATCACGTGACCAGATAGTAAGCTGTTCGCTAGTCAGTGATGCAAAGTTAGTATTTGCCATTTCTATATCCTCATAAGAGATTAAAATTAAAAAAACTTAATCGACTTCTGGGGCGATATAACCCGTATACCCTGTATCGTTGGGATACGTTTTCGTATTTTAACGATTACGACCTCGACTAGATTAACGCCATAGTAGGCGAATAACGTTTTTTTACCTAAACGACCTGGGTTAGATATCGTTCTAACAAACGAATTAACTACAATCCTAACATAAATTTATCCAAAGTCACCACGTAATCGTCTTACTGTTTCCTCTGGTAATGCTCCAAACTCATCATCAGACAGTGTATTTATGTCTGTAACTTTGTCGCCACGTGCTGAAGCACTTTCTCCTTTTAATGTAGGAGGTTGGGCTTTTGAAGCAGCTATTTTGTTTTTTACATTAGCTTTTTGTTTCTTTTGAGCTATTTCTTTAGACTGCGTAGCTACTTTAGCCTCCGCTGGTCTTAACAACTCAGGTTGTTTTGCAGCTAGAGTGTATTCAGTTGCTTTTGCTAAAGAATCTGCAGGTTCGTACCCTTGCACTATAAAAGCATCCCTAAGATCCATTACTTCTCTAGTAATTTCTTCATTAAACTCTGCAGAATTTTCATCTAAGATAGAAAAAGTACTAGCAATTTCCGCGGCTTTTGCTTGTAATTCTTGTTGTGCTTGATTCTGCTGTACTGTTTGACCCATTTGACGTTGTATATCAAACATCAAAGCATCTTTCTCAGCTTTACGTATCTCATTACGTAGTTCAACAGCTTTAGCTGATTCTCCATCCAATATTAACTGTTGATATTCTTGTTCTTTAAGATCAAAGTCATAAGTAGGAGCTGCTTCTTTAGCTTCTGCTTCTTTTTGTTCTATTTCTTCAATGCGTTTTTGCATTTTTTTATTTTTAGCTAATACTTCGTCTAACCTAGACTTAGGCACCATTGGAGCTTTTGGTTTTTCTGCTACAACTTCTTCTTCTACAACTTCTTCAGCAGGAAACTCTACAGTATCTTCTTCTGCAACAGGTTCTTCTGTTTCTGCTACAGCTTCTTCTTCAGCTACTGGTTCTTCTACAGCTTCTTCAGCTACTGGTTCTTCCGCAACTTCTTCGGTAGTTTCTTCAACCTCTGCTACTGCTTCTTCTGGAGCAGCTTCATCTTCAAAATTTAAATCTACTTGAAATGATTCAATATCTTTTTCTGTTTTTACTTCACCACCTGGCATAGCATCCATTACTATGTCATCGGTTGATTTAGCTTTCTTTTTATTTTTAGCCATTATTCACGCCCTCCTGTAGGCTTCATTGCAGCAACAGCGATTTTAGACGCCGCTTGAGTTTCACTTTGTCCAGTTCTAACTTGATTAGTCATTTGAGATAACCTTTCACGTAGAGCTAGTTCTTCTTGTTTAATTGCAATCTTACTCTGTATGTCAGCCATCTTCAATTGTGGATCAATTTCAGAAGTATCTTGAGCTTTAGCCATGTTGAGTTGTGCTTGTGATTGCAACTGTTGTACTTCAGCTTCGAGCTTAGCAATTTCTAGTTGAGTAGATCTAATAGCTGCTTGAGCTTGGAACTGTTGTAATTCAGCTTGTTCTGGAGTTAACGGGTTAGTACCCTGCATAGATCGAATACGCTCTGCAATATTAGCTTTCTGTGCTAAGTGTGAATATTCAACAATTAAATCATCAGGTATAGGAACTCCTACTTGACGTAATTGTATAGCTTCCGCAAATTGTATTTCTTCAAAGGTATCTCTAGATGGAGCTGTGCTTATAATAACGTCATACTCTCCTAGAGTTAAGTCATTAATAACAAACCCTTCGGGAGTCATTTGGTTTACTCTCATTGGTACTCGTGGTTTAGAAGGGTCTTGTTCATCTGTAATCTGTATTAAACGTTCTTCTGTGTAGTATTTTTGCACTAAGTTAAGAACTTTCTCTGCTAAATATTGCCTAGTTTTAGTCAAATTATCCAATGGAACTTGAATCATCATAGCTCCACGGTTTTGTTTTTGTTGTATTGCTATTCCAGAAACTTCAGGGCTATCTGTACCAAGCATAGCGTCACTAATGCCACTAATTTGTTTTATGTTAGCAGCTGCTTTTTGACTTATTCTGTCTAAACCAGTTGGTATTTGGTTTGGAGGTATTTTTGCAGGAGGGCTAGATCCTCTGTTGAATTCTAAAACTAAACCTGTTTCTGCTCCATGTTCTTCTAAGTCATCTGCAGTCATGCCTTGTAATGACCCTGTTTCTACAATCCATCCACTATTCGCTGTAGTGTTTACTATATGTAGTTCTTGTGAGCTAATTTTATTTAATTGTTCTTGGGGTGAAATAAGGTTTCGTACCATACCAAAAGGTTTACCTCTCCTCCAATATGGGAAATAAGGAACTAAAGTAAAGTGGTCATACGGAGACCAGTCATCAAATAGTACTACTGTGTCTGCAGTAACAGTCCAACGCACTTTACGGACCGTTTTTGTAAGTATCTCTAAACCAAAATCGTCTGCAAACTTTTCTCTTTTCTTTTTACCCCAAACGTATGGGATCTCACGCATATCTCCTGTCACACTATCTACATAGAACATACATTCTTTCAACTTATAATATTGACGCTCTATTACACGGACTGCACGTAACATTCTAGATTCTTCTGGGTTACTTTTATTACCTTGGTTGTATTCTACCCCTGCCATTGTGTCTCCGTATCTGTTTTCTTCATACTCTACAGAGTCCGTACCTAATGCAGAACCTAGTTCTACAGCCACACGAAGTTGATCTGCTTTTTTCTGCCCATAAGTTTCTTCTATTTCATCTAAGCTCATCCACTTAGTTTCAAATATTTCATTCCAATTCTTTGGGTCATAGTCTTTAGCATCAGGGTCAATAACTATGTCTAAAGGATCTTTAGCAGTGATTCGTACCTCTCCTTGTATATGATCGTCAAAATCTACACGAACATCGAACCAGCCTCTATCTTGTATAAGACCATCAGAAAATACTTGTGACTCTACCCAAGACAGTTTGTTGTTATCACTTATCTGCATAAACAAACGGTCTAGCACATCTGCTACTTCTTGTTTACCTCTACCACGGGGTTTGAAGTTAACATCCATACGTCTAGTACTTTGTTCTCCTAACACTGCATTAATTGTAGGAAGTATTGTATTAATGGTTAAAGCAGGTCTGCCTTGGTCATCTAGAGCAGAAACATCTCCGTGATCCCATTGTTGTCCACGGTAAAACGCATCGCATTGTTTTGCGATCTCTATGTAATCTAGGTGCCCATTATCACGTGCTCGAACATAACAGTCGTATTGATTCCTAGCTAGTTCGTGTTCCTCTGCTTTACTTAGTTTTTGTTTTACTTTTTTGTATGCCATTATGCGCTCATTGCTGTTTTAACGTTATCACCTTTAGCTATCGTACGTAACCTATCTCTCCAAGATGGTACATGTTCTATAGGTTCAATGTAGGTAGAAAACTCTGTCATCATTAAACCTATCCATGCTAAAGCATCTACCTGGTCATCGTGTACTCCATTTGGAAAACGTAATAACTCTGCTATTAAAGGTCCTACCCATAAAGGTTCTTTTGGAAAATATACCATGCCTTGTTGCATACGACCTTGAATTGCTCTAGCTCTGGCCTCCTTATCTCTTCGTCCCGTTTTTAAATCTCTAAAATAAGCTTCATTTAGCCTACGCTCTCTTACACGTTTTTCTAGAAACGGACCTAGTGCCATTTCTATGTGACCTTTCTCTATACCAACTACTCCAGGTCTCCAAGTTTCGTATAAGTCTAAAATTCTTTCTACGAGTTCAAAACCATCCCACTTGCCTCGTACACAGTCTACTACATATAGCCTATCATATTCATCTACTGCTACCACTAATCCTACCGAATAATCGTTACGCTCTCGTTGTCCAATTGCTAAATCCCAAGCGCAGTAGTAACGAAGTCTAGTATAATCTAAATCAGCTTCATCGTAATAATTTATCATGTCTCTATTAAAATAATCACCCTCGTCTGCTACAGGGTTTTGTTGGTATAGTGCTGACCAATCCCTAGGTCCTATTGCTTTTTGTATTTTACCCAAAGAAGAAACATCATATCTTTCAGGATGTAACGCTTCGCCTTCTAATCTAAATTCTTCATCTTGTTCCGCAATCGCAGGGTATTTAACTACCTCCCAATCGTCTGCTCCATCAGCTGCTGCAGCTAACAACCTACCTGCTAAATCATCATCGTGCCAACGTGTAAGAATAACAAGTATACCTCCCCCTGGAGCTAAACGTGTGTATGCAGTTGATGTATACCAATCCCAAACTGAGTCACGACTGTATTCAGATTCCGCATCTTCTCGGTTTTTTACAGGGTCATCTATTACAAGTACGTGAGCTCCTTTACCTGTAATACCACCACCTACACCAGCTGCTACATAACCACCACCTTTAGTAGTAAGCCATGACTCAACTGACTGAGAAGTTGGATCTAGGGAAGCGTCACTAAATACATTTTTATAGTTGGGTTCACGAAGCTGATGTCTTACTTTTCTAGAAAAGGACATAGCCAAAGAACTTGAATATGAACAACTTATAAACTCGTGTTCTGGGTTTCGACCTAAATGCCATGCTGGAAACGCAACACTAGCTAATGTTGATTTACCGTGTCGGGGCGGCATGAACAACATCAGCCTGGGAGACTTTCGTTCCGTAACCGCATGGCTAAACTTTTCTAGACGTTGGCATATGTCTTTATGTACCCAACCTGCTAGATAGTTAGAATCAAACCGCTCTACAAAAGGCAGCATGTGTTTACGTGCAAGTGCACGAAGAGCTAACTCTCGATGTGCTGCAGCTTCTTGTGTAAGTCGTTGTTCTTCTTTTTTACTTACTTTGACGGTCGGTTTTTCAATACGTTCAGCTTCGTCCGCTTTACAATACACACAAACACTGTCATCGGATGGATACAGTGTTTCAGGGTGTAGAGCTTTACACCTAACGCATTCTAGTTTGGTAATGTCCACTAATAACTGCTATAAGTCATTTTTTTTCTTTTTTTAACTTTTTTCTTCTTTTTCTTTTTTGTCATCTTCTTTTTATATGGTCCCATCTTATGTAGTTCCTTCTTAGTTAGTTAACACTTCCACCTTCTTCTAGCTTGTCTTATCCTAGAATTAGGATTGTTTCTGGTTTTTGCAGAACTTCTTTTCAACTGCCCCAATGACCTAGCGCAGTAGGATTTTCTTCTTTTAGCAGCTTTACTGCCTTTTTTAACTTTACCAGTTACAGCAGTTTTGAGCTTAGATCCAGGATTAGCACGTCTGTACGCAGCTACACCTTTTTTGGTCATACCTGCACCCGCTTTAGTTTTACGATAATTACCACCTTTACCAGTGGTTCTTCGTATAGCTTTAGCTCTTTTTCTTGCCACGAGTCACTCTCCTTCTAGACGTAGACTTCTTCCTGGCTGTCTTTTTCTTAGTTTTTTTCTTAACTATAGTTTTAACGTTAGTAGGTTTACCTCCTGGGTTCCCTGCTGCACGTTTACGTTTAACGGCACTTCTTTTTTGAGCCGCGGTCATGCTTTTAGCTTTAGCTTTTGGTACACATTTTGGGTATTTACGTTTGCTTCCGCCTTTGGCTGACTTTCTACCACAAGGCTGGTACTTTCCTTTCTTCTTTGGAGCACCAATATCAACCCATTTTTCTTTAAACCACTTAGTTAGCCCACCTCTAGGTTTACTAGCCACTTCTATATCCTCCTCCGCGCTTTTTATAAGTCCTAACTAGCCAACCATTGGCGTACGCAGAAGGATAGACCTTAAATTTTCGTTTTGCTTCTGCTTTTACTCTTGCGTAAAGAGCTGGGTTAGTAGGTTTTGCGCCTTTCTTTTTAGATTTCTTTTTCTTTTTAGCTGCCACGATTACCCCTCCTAGGGACTGATTTATAACGATTCATTTTTTTAGCAAATTTTTTCATATTAGTAGGGTGAGGAGCATTTATCCCTGCGCAAGGTTTCTTCATTCTAGTTTTACCCCTCTGCCTATTAATACATCAGCAAAAGTAGTTAGTCCATCCTCATTCAAATCAGGAAAATTAGCACTTTCACCTGTAGTAGGCTCTAGTTTCTTTTCTTGAGTGTCCATATCACCTATTTTTCCTGGACCTTTGTCCGTCATTTTTCTAGTTGCCATTTACTTTGCCTCTTTTTTATCAGTTTTAGGTACTAAATACTGGTTATCTACTCCTGCTATTTTTAGTAACTCAGAATCGGGTAATCTTTCTAGCTGTTCTATAGAATCTACATTAATATTGATTTGAGTTCCATTCTCAGGTGTAAACAAACCGTGAAGTTTGCATAAAGAATCTACAACGCGCGTTTCTTCGGTTGCATTTACAGATTTTCGATGCGCTTCTAGGTACATAGAAGTAGCTTGAGTTTTATCAAATTTTACTTGTTCGCGCATATCTTTGCGCAAATACGTAATTGCGTTTTGTATTTTGGGGCGCTTGAAAACCTTGTACACATGTTCAGGGTCAGCGTACCCCGCAGCACGGCCCGCGGCCGCTTTTGTCATCCCACGTATGTAGAACAGTATTAAACGCTCTTCTTGGACCGATAGTTCGTTTAATTTCATATCCATATAAGGATAATGGGACTGCATTTCAGCTCTGTCCATATCAGTGAGTTCTGGTTTTTCTACGCTTTTACTCATCTGCAATTAATTATAGAGCACGAAAGTGCTTTTTGTGAAATTTTTTCTAGAAATTTTTTTTGTGAAAATTTTTTTCAACACCGCGCGGGCAGGGTCCTACTATCACTGCCATCACCCACCCCCACTCCCCGATTGCCTGTCTGGAACCTTGTTTTACATTTTCTGCCTGTGGAACCTTGTCGAGTAACGCTACGAGCAAGCTCGTCAATATTATCTTTAGTGTTTAATTTCTTATAACAACTTAAATAAAGGGAGATAAAAATGAGTATATTAAACACTGTACTAGTAAGAGCAATCGCTGCAACCAAAAACGCTACGAGCTTTGTTAACGAGCACGGCGTAGATATGGCTAAAGATGCAGTCAGTAAAGCTAAAGAGTTTGCATCTGATATATCAGCGCAAGCCGATATGCACAACGAAGCTAAAGCGTTAGCCAAACGCAGCAAAGCAACTGCTAAGTTCTACTCTAAATATGGCGCTGATATAGCACATGCTAGAGCTGGTAGCCCGCATTATCAAATACTGTCGAGTCATCAAGCAGATTATCAAGCAGAGCAATCGCAGTTCAGTGATGAATGCAACAACATGATTGATCCGAACGCACACGATCAGTCGTAACTCTAACGGGAGAGTCAGCGATGGCTCTCCCCCCTACTAAAAGGAACCCTACACATGGATATTTACTTATTCACTTTTATAATCTTATCTTTCGGTAGTCTAGTCGTAACAATACTCGTTATGTATGGACAATCTCATGTATTACAAGATGAGATTCGAGAGCTAGAGGAAGAATGTTCGCGCGCAGTTAATAGTTTAGATTTCAAAACTCAGAGACTGGTGGCATTTGAAGATAGCGAACGCCTATACAAAGAGCGTTTCAATAAAGCCAAGGACGAGATTAAAAACCTCGAGCGCTATATTCGTAAATTACAAAACGAGCGATTAGCATGTGTCACATGTACCCCAACGCTCAAAAAGAAAGTTTAATCTAAAAGGACACTATAATGGTTACACTAACACAAGCCGAGTATGACAAATTTCTAGAGATTATGGCTCTAGCTTCTGGAACTACAACCTCTTTAACAGAGAAGTCTTTCGCTTTAGATTTATTTAAACGAGGCATTATACAAATAAAGGACTCAGAATCCTAAATCTTTCCTTTTTCCCCGATATCCGAGAGGGTATCGGGGTTTTTTTTACTAAGCAGTGGCTAGTAGTGTGCGTGCTACTATCACTGCACTACTATCATCAACTTGTTTGATGATCTGCAGTGTTCGTGCGTTGCCCCGCGGGCAAGGTCGTCTCCACTGTACCGACTGTACCACGTGTGTACCACTTGTTTTACACCGTGTTGGTACAGCTAGACCGTTTGCCCGCAGTGGGCTTCGCAGAACAAAACTGCTTTTGTGCCAACTGTACCGCTCATATCTGACATTCTTTTTAGACCGACCGCGGACCGTGGTTCGTTTTTCTTGTTTCAATTTCATATATTAGTGGTACATCTGGTACAGGTCCATAGCAAAGCTTCTCTCAGAAAGGGTTTCAGCCTGTACCACTACTTTTTCGGTGGTGGTACAGTTTTGCTATATTCCCTTACTATTCAACCACTTACATCTGTACCACTAGTTTACGTCTGCTGGTACAGGACGAGCAAGCTCGTCAGTCTTATTTTTAATGTTTTTAATTATAAATTAAGGAGTTACATTGTGAATATAAAGATTGTTTTAATTATCGCTAGCCTTATGGCGTTCGATTATTTTCTAGGTCCCGATCGTTCGGAGTTAGTTTATTGCTGGAAATATGACTATCTTCCTAAATGTGAGAGGAGCTGAATATGTTTAAGTTTATCTATTATCGTTTTTTAGATTGTTATCTATATGCTTGGCAGTCTGCGACTATTGCCCAATTTAATGGTTATACGGGGTTCGTATTGTCTTATGCTAAGGCTCGTGTGTTCGGGTCTCACTCGAAGGCTTTGCGATGTGCGATTGCAGATTATGGTTTAGAGGATAGGTTCGATCCTATGAATGAACGAGTAAACTCGTAAGTATTATTTTTAATGTTTTTAATTTTTTCTCAAAAGGAGAATCATATGTTCAAAGTTATAGTTGCAGGTTCACGTAAGTTAAATGTTTCGTCTAGTTTCGTGGCTAGAAAAATTCAAGCGGTGCTCCGTAATAAAGATCCCAAAGAGATTGAGATCGTAAGCGGTGGTGCTAGAGGTGCTGATAAGCTTGGTGAAGTTATTGCTAAGCAGTCAGGCTATGCTATCAAACAGTTTATTCCTGAGTGGGATAAGTTTGGTAAAGGTGCTGGTTACAGACGTAACGAGGAAATGGCTAAGTATGCAGACGCTTGCATAGTCTTTTGGGACGGTGAAAGCCGTGGTTCCAAGCACATGATGGATCTAGCTCATGCTTACAATCTACAGTTGCGTGTCTACAAGAACGAGCAACCTATTCACTGTGTGTCAGTGAGTGATCTAGAGCTAGAGACCATCCCGTGCAAACGTTGCGATGGCTCGGGTAAAGTCATCTGGCTCAAAGACAATTCTGTTTGCTATTCTTGCAATGGCGAAGGACAACGCTACATCAAACATGTGGATAGAGTCTGGGAGCCAGTTGAACAGCTCGAGAAACAGGAAGAGTTGTCCAAGCAACATTGGGCTCACCAACAAGACCAAGATGAAGAATGGATCCAACAGCAGTTGGTATAGCCATTCTTCATGTACACTCACGAGCAAGCTCGTGGGTGTATTTTGTTGTGTTATTATTACCTATAAGGAGTAGGTTATGACTAAGCGTGAACCGTTAGATTTCGATACTAAAAATCAAAATTCAGTCACCGAGTCTTTAAGTGCTGAATCTCAGGTTGTGCAACCAACCATTCGCATTACAAATCTTTCATTGCAAGATGAAGATGGTGTAATTTTAGAGTTCAAATCACATAGCAATTAGGAGGATTGACTATGTTTAGAAAGATGTCCGAAGAAGAGTTAGATATTGTGCTAGATCTTGTGCGTTTTTTCTTAATTACTGTGTGCGAGGTTGAAATCAAACCTAAAGAGTGCACGGCTGAAGAGTACAAGCTCGCTAAAGATGGAGAATATCCTACCCACAATCACTAGCTGGGTAGATTTCCAAACCTCAATACACGAGCAAGCTCGTGATTATTATTTTTAATGTTTTATTTTCTTTTAATCTTAACTATAAGGAGTAAATGTCTATGTCTAAACCAGATATATTCGATCCATCCGATCAAGAGATCGGTCCAGAGTTGGTTCCAACACAAGAGACACCTGAGTCTGCACACGTACCAGATACGAATGCTGATCCAGAAGGTGTTGAGGCTCGTGAGGCAAAACCTGATGTCGCCTTACCTGACTTCTTCTTCAAGAAGTACACGTTGGATACTCACGGAAACCCAACTTTCACAACTTCGCTTATCGAAGGCGTCATGAAAGTCTATGACGAGAAAGTTGATACAGAAATGATGTTCTCTGGAGAAGACATCGTTAAAGAAGAGGCTTACTATGCAGATCAAGTTCAGGCTTATGCTAATGGTTTGCTACCTCTTCTAGAAGTTGATCCTCAGACAACTGGTATCTCAGTCTTGCAACATTTGACTCGTACATGCGCAGAGTTCATCTCTGTCAACTATGAGTACTCCGATTCTATATCGGCACTTACAATGACTGACGACATTCCAACTTGGCTGACTGAACGCGAAGAGAAAATGTTCGATCTCGGTCGTAAGTTCAGACTATGCAGAGATGCCATCAACAGTCTCGATGACAAATTCGGCTTGAAAGACACCTCACTAAAACGTGAACGAGTCCAAGCAGAAGTCGAGAGACGTATGCAACGTTTGGCAGAGTGGAACTTCAATCAACATGCTGACACTTCTGGAAAAACAAACAACAGCATGAACAAGGCTACTGCTGATCACTGCAGGAAAATGGCTCAATCTGCCTAATTTGAACTGTGTCCTGAGCATGACGAAAACTGCTCACTTAACCCTGTATCTGACCTTAAAAAGTCGGGTACAGGGTTTTTTTATGGCAAGTTAGTATTTCTGTGTGCGCCTTTTTATGTGTGCCAGTTAAATACTTACTTTTACTTAACCATTCATATCCAGTTAATTTTGTGTTTTATTATTTATTAACTAAAAGCATAGAGGAGTAAAATATGCACACTATACGTCCAAAGCATCTTATCGAAGAGATTATTGAGAACATGTTCTGTGGTCTCAATACTATGATCTGGGGTGGTCCAGGCATTGGTAAATCTGAGATTCAAGATCAAATCGCTAAACAAACAAATCGAAATCTACTTGATTTCCGAACAAACCTATTCGACCCAGTCGATGTGCGTGGTGTTCCATACGTGGCACAGCAGTCGTCTACTAAGAAACGGTTTACACGTTGGGCTGTGCCTGACGTCTTTCCTATCGCTGAACGAGATGGCGACAAAGGTATATTCTTGCTTGACGAATTACCTACGGCCCCGCCTGCTACTCAGAATGCGTTTCTTCAATTATTGATTACCCGTCAAGTCGGTGACTACAAGTTACCACAAGGGTGGTCCATCGTTGCTGCTGGTAACAGACTAACTGATGCCGCAGCTGTCTATCAAATGCCATCACCTGTAAGAAACCGTCTTTCACACTTTGAACTCGAACCACACATTGATGATTGGTGTGATTGGGCTGGTGTTAATGACGTTGACCCTACATTGATTTCGTTCTTACGATATCGACCAGGGTTGTTGTATGACTTCAATGCAGAGAACTATGCTTTTCCTACTCCTCGTAGTTGGTCTTACGTTGACCGTAGGCTCAAAAGCCCTCATGTCAATGAAGATACTTTGTTCTATGGAGTCTCTTCACTAGTCGGTGACGGTCCTGCGGGAGAATACATGGCTTTCAGACAGATCTATACTTCGTTGCCTGATATAGATGCACTGATCGCTAATCCTGCAACGTACAAGAAGGATGACAATCCAGCCGTCTTGTATGCTCTTACAGGTGCTCTGGCAGCTCAAGCTTGTGTGAAGAAGATCAAAAACATCATGCGAGTTGTAAGTAAGCTACCTACTGAGTTTCAGGTGGTTGCTGTAAAGAGTTGTTTATCTACGGATAAAACACTCATCTCTGACCCCGCGATGAAATCGTGGATTACTACTAATTCTAATGTACTTTTATAAAGGAGTGGAATATGGCTACAGTTAGAATGTCTCATCAACTAAAATATGATATCAGACAAAATTACAAAGCAGCGTTCAACAAGGTTCATCCGTTGCTGCAAATAGGTTCTTATTCATCACAACCTAAAATTGACACCAATATTAGTGACTCTTTGTATACTCAATACTTCAAACCTCTGTACGACAAGTACCATGAGTTCTACAAAGATCCTGTGTTTGCAAATGTAGGTGACTTCGATCAAATAAAGAATGGTAATGAGTTTTACATTGAATTACCTCTTTATGACGTCAGTTATGGTTTTGACAACCAACATCGCAACGAAGACGCTACTGAGTATTGTGGTACAGACCGAGCTGCAGATTTGTCTAAGGACCCTCAGAACAATGTTCGACAGATTGTACTAGAGCCTGAGAGTAAAAGCGTAAAGCTTTATACTTCTTCAGAACGTCCTTTTGCTGTAGCTGGTCAAAGCTATGGTGGTTCTGAGATACATCGTCTTCAATTTGTACAATCTGATGTACAAAATTGTCCAAACTTGACTGCAATACAAGAAACAATGCTTGAGTTTTCTAAACTAAAAGTATTACGTGCTTTCGAGGTATCAAAACTTTCAATCTTACTTGAGCAATTTACTACGCTAAATCAGGCACTTAAAGCTTGGGACGGCATACGTAATCTTGTCGACAGTGAGCGTCTTGCTAAAGTCAATGAGAAAGTGTATCGCAAGCGTAAACAACAAAAACAAAAACAAGCTGTTGATACTACAATGGATGACGTTGGTATCAATGACACTCTTCTAACTGCTTCTTTACTGGAGGACGACTGATGTCTGAAGCAATGCAAGCTTATACCAAAGCACGGGCTGGTCTTATACTAGATCAGCCTTTCTTTGGCACTCTGTCTCTACGGCTAACACCCATAGAAAATCCAGATGTGCCTACTGCCTGTACAGACGGCAAAGTAATTATGTTCAACCCTAAGTGGTTTCTTAAACTTAGTTCTATACAACGTATCGGTCTTATTGCACACGAGGTAATGCACGTGGCTTTACTGCATATGCTTCGTAGGCAGGAGCGAGATCCCAAGCGTTGGAACATCGCAGCTGACTATGTAATCAATCCAGCATTGAAACAATGTGGTATGGTTTTGCCTCATGGTGAGCTTGATGATCCACAATACCACGGTATGGAAACCGAACAAGTATACAATCTTCTTCCCGAAGACATAGGTCAAGATCCTATAAATGGTGTACTACTGATTGACGGTTCCGACCCTGGTGGTTGTGGTGAAGTAATCGACCACGGATCGGTGTCCGATGGCAAAGGTTCAGGTAAGTTTGAGGCTGACATACAAATTGCTATCCAGCAAGCTGCTGAGGTAGCTAAACGTGCAGGTAAACTACCTGGTCAAATGCAAGAACTTATTGAGAAAGTGCTTGCTCCTAAAGTAGATTGGGCTATGGTTCTTGCTAGGTTTTTACGTGCTAACAACAAATCAGACTTTACATGGATCAAACCAAATCGTAGATTTATCGCACAAGGTATGTATCTGCCTTCTTTGCACAATCCTTGTTTGTCTGAGATTGCAATCATTACAGATACGTCTGGTTCAACAGATGATTACAAAGAACAGTTTGTAGCTGAGACATGTCATGTATTGCATGACCTTAACCCTGAACGTATACATTTTATACAGTGTGATTATGAAGTGCAGGATTATCAGCAATACACACGCGAAGATCTACCACTTAAAATTACTTACAGCGGTGGTGGTGGTACTGCTTTTGAGCCTGCGTTTGAGTATATCAAAAAGCATTGCCCTCAAATCACTGCAGCTGTGTATCTTACTGATCTAGAATCAGACGAGTTTGGTCCAGAACCCCCCTATCCAGTTCTTTGGGTGTCAACTAATTTGGAGGAAGCGCCTTATGGTGAAATTGTCAAAATGTAAGAAACTCCTGCATGAGTATAAAAATGCAATTTTGTGCGGTAGCATCGCTTTACTTGGTGCTCTCGCTTTGGTGTCTACTATACATCACGCTATTACTTTGGTAACAGTTGTGTTCTTAGTAGGTGTTTGTTTTTATGTATTATGGAGTAATTCAAAATGAGTATTCTCAGTTCTGTTACAACAATTTTATGGATCCTTATTGAAGCAATTCAATTTGGGTATATGGCTTACTTAATGTGGAGGAGTCGCAACAATGTACTTAATCGGCATATTCAGCGCGTTCGGTCTGCTGCTGCTTGCGCTTAAAATCGGCGGTCGCAAAGCTATCGGTCACGATATTTTTGTCGACATTCTTATCACTCTTACCCTGATGGTCTCATTCTATGGGACTTTCAGCGGTATGGCTGCTGCTATGGTTGGTGGTATGTGTGCTTCTATTGTTTTGTTTATTATGAAGAAAACAATGGTGCACGAGAAAATGTCTATCAAATCTAAGCCAGTCAAAATGTACAAACTTAATTTTTCTAAACCAACTGTGCAATGGGAAGAGTATCAACCTGATTGGACAAAGGAGTAAAAAATGAAAGGAAAACAACCTCAACATGTTGTATTAAATCTAGGGAGGAAAGATTCACCAGCTGTACAAGAAGCACTAAAAACGCTTGATGAGGTTCAAAAAGAACTTCAAAAACAGACTCATTTAAGAGTTAGTAGAGCACATACTCTACAAGTATTAATAAAACATTGGCAAAAAACTAAAGGAGATGACTATGGGATTCGATATCTATGGATCTAACCCAGACCTAAAATACGAACGTCCTACTATGGATTGGGATTCAAAGCCAACAGATGAAGAAAAGGACAAGTACTTCAAAGCTACAGATCAATTTGAACAAGACCACCCAGGTTATTATTTTCGTAACAACGTATGGTACTGGCGTCCTTTGTGGCATTACATATGCGAAGCTGTAGCTCCCAAAATTTTATCTGACGATGATAAAAACGGTGGCACTTACAATGATGGTTACAAGATAAATGCTGTAAAAGCCATTTATATTGCAGATAAAATTCAACAGCTTGATGAGTCAGGAGAACTAGATTCTTATGCAGAGCAGTTTGAGAAAGCTAGAAAATCTTTACCTAAAACCACTTGTGAACATTGTGGTGGTAAAGGTGAACGAAATGACAAACATGTGAAAGGTAAATGTAACGCTTGTGATGGTTCAGGTAAAGCTGACCATATGGGTTCGCATTATCCTTTTGACGCTGATAACGTGCGTGAGTTTGGTAAATTTTGCCGTGCTTCAGGCGGCTTTGAGGTATGTTGATATGGTTTTTCTAGATTTTGAATACAAAGAAATCGTCAGAGCCAACAACGGTTCGTCTAGACTTGTAATCATTGGCTATATAGAACAATGCCGTAGTGGTTACTTTTTTAGACCAAAAGGTAGAGCGTATACTGACTTGAAGAAAACAAAAAGATTTAAAACTCCAAGTAAAGTTAGAGCTTATATTAGAGATCATTACAACATGAAAGGCCCTTGGTATGACACTTCTTTAGTTGATGAGTTACATGAAGAAGCTTTAGAAGATGACAATTGGGGACATAACACTTAACTATTTTGCTTTACAAACTTTGGCCCAGCCGATGCGTAATGTACTTCGTACATTACCCATCTCCGTTTCCCTCGCCCACAGGGCTCGGAAAACTGCTCGCCAAAGATTCGTAATGCAAAGGAGATACAATGAAAACAAATATATCTATAGAATTAACTGACGAAGAACGTCTTAACTTAGGTCAGAAATATCTTAACACTAAGAATAAAAAATTACTTACTCGTATTCAACTTGATGATATGGTACAAAACTATATTAGATTTTTACTAGATGACGATAATACAGTCAAGCAAGCTACAGATGAGTTTATAAAGTACAAACCTAAAATAATTTATTACCATAATGGTAGGAAAATACCCAAAAGTGAATGGGACTTAGTGCCAGATGGACCAAGAAAATTTTATGGGATTGACTAAACATAGAAGCCACGCGGTTTATTCATGCCGTATTTCCGCAAGCTTAGTGCACTTGTGTGGCCCAACGCACTTTAGTCACGAGGGCTTACTTTTCGTGCCTTTATTGAGCAAGCGTGGTTCACTTGTGTGACGAAACGAACCTTACTGAATTCCTTGCAGGATAGGGGGTTACACCAAAAGCAGTGACAGGTTAGCGTGTGTAATCTAATAATCTGAACAGGTCGCGCCTGTTGATGTTCATAGTTCCCC
>CEUO01094653.1_pt1 | contig 28372 bp, 24 predicted proteins | sample 531391 | NCBI WGS metagenome assembly CEUO01 (sample SAMEA2622799, study PRJEB7988) | marine metagenome | isolation source: saline water (ENVO:00002010), including
AAACAGTCTTTCAACCCCAGCGGAAAGTTCAATATCAATAGAGCTTCCTCTTAGCTCTTCGTAGATACCTTTCATCGAAGTCTTAAGTGTACTAAATGCCTGGATAAGTTCTTTGCTTGCGCCTTGCGGAGCAACGTGATCATACACAAACCGCTCAAATGCACGAGCAAACTTCTCTTCTGCTTCAACAGTCCACTTGCCATCCTTTACACCAGCGAATCTTTCAGCAGCCTGAAGCTGGTACTTAGGCAACTGACGGCGCATGATATGCCCCATCTCATGGATAAAGGTTGAAGCGTCAGCATTCCTAAACAAGTACAGGATTGCTTTGTTGTCTTCTAAGAAGCGAACAGCACCCTTCTTCACGGACTCTTCAATCTGGTAGTATGGTTGACCTGATTCAAGAACCCTGCTCTTAAAGTCATCAGTAAACTCAAGCAGGTTTACGTTGATGTCAGCGCCTTTTTCGTATGACCATCCGTTACCAATCCTGTGTTCAAAAGCCAGGTTGTTCTTCAACCCGTTAACGGGGTCGCCTGCCAGAACGTATTGCTGGTTCTCTTCCAGCCACCTACCACTCGGAACGTGCGTAGTTGCAGGCTCAATCTTCATGCCGTGTCTCTTGTACAGCTTCTTAGCTGTAGACGGAATCACTACGTCATAAGAAACAAGGTGCCCTCGGCTACCAAGGTTGCCCCTGGTTGCAGCAAAGGCTTCTGGTTCAAACGTAATAACTTTAGAGACGCGGACTGGTTCACCAAATGCAGGTGCCCAGTTGTTTTCACCCAGGGCAACCCAGCTTTGCTTAATCCTTTCCCGAAGAACAGAAGCCCAATCTGATTTTGGGGTCTGCTTTAGTGCGCTAAAGTGCCGCCCAATATCTCCCGACAAGAAGACCGTTCCCGAACTACCCTGTAAACCCGGAATAATGCTTGCGCGTGAAGCACGTTCCCCACGAGGAAGCATCAATGCAAGGTCGCTCTTCTCTAAGTACTCTAAAAGATCGAGTGCTGGGTCAGCAAGACCCTCTTCAAGTCTGGCTGCTCTCTGTGCCTGCGCGTATCTCCACCTATGCTGAATCTCCTTCGCCTGGTTTCTGATACCCTGGGCTGGAGCGGGAGCAGTAATAAAGTCATAAGCAAAAGAAGCACCAAGCTCATCACCCAACCGAGACAACTCTGCTTCTAAGGAAGCAAACTCATCAGCCGTTGGCATGAAGGGGTTACCGTCTGTGTCGTCCAGTCTCTTGGCGTTTGACCTTCCAAGTTCTTGGAAAAGATCTGCTCGCTCTAAGGCTTCCCCTTCTTTCTTTCTTTTTAAGTAAGGCTCCCAGCTTTGCGGCACTAAGGACGGCTCGTCTATTGCCCACGAGGCAGATCTTTGATAACTATTCGGGCCTAATTGATGCACCTTAACGGTCAGCCTGTCGCCCAAATATGCGATGTCTGGGCCTTTGTACCGTAAGATCTGAGTGGCCCCAGTGTCGAAAGATACACCATCCAAACCCATCTCTGCCGCTTTGCGGGTAGCAGCTTTCATGGTCAAACTTAGCCAAGACTTCTTAAATGGACCGTGAGGAATTTCACCACCATAGCCTTGTTCTTTTGCCCACTTATGAAAGTCTGATTGCAACTCTGCAAGGTGCAGTGTTCTGATGGTTCTCCCGTCTTGCGTTGTTACTTCTCGAACACCCGCCCTAAAGTGAGAGATCACATTGTCTACTGGCCAGTGTCCTCCCTCTGTGTGTTTAGAAAGCAAACCATCACGAACACCCATGACCGTTTCCCATTCTGGGTACATAGAGATTCTGTTGCTATTGGGGTTAGCAACAAGGAGAACTTCCATTTCATGAGATGAACCAGGAAGAGACAGCACCTCTGGGCTACCTTGAGCAGTCACCTGCGTCACCTGTCTGTTGCGACCCTCTACTGTGAAAATCTCTGCTGGAGAGTACATGGCTCCCACTTCTGGCTCAGACGCAGTCATTAGTCTTGAACTAATAGGGTCGCCTCTACGAGAGAACTGCTTACCAGGCGTGCCCTCAATAAAGGCCCAAGGATCTGGTGCTGGTCCGATTACAGTTTCACTGGACCGAACACTAATAGGCATTGTGTTCGCATCAATGAGATCAAGCACTTGTCTCTGAGAGAACCGCTCCGAAGGAGTGTCCATTAGAATAGCAAGAAGCTCATTGTCTACTAGCTCTTCTGACTTGACCTTGGCCCGCTTCTGAGTGACGAAGTCTACTACTTCTTCGCCAGTAAGCATCTTGGCTTCGCCTCTTCTTGTTGGCCACTCTTTCTCAACAAACAGTCTAAGCTCGCTGTAAAAAGCAGGTGCCGCACCCTCGTGAACTTGGAACAGGGTATCGGCTGGCAGCCTACCCCTACCCTTCCTGATACCAGCGAAGGTATGCGCCCACCATTCAGATGGAGCAAGACCAGTCTCAAGCGCCCAAGACAGAGCACGCCCATCGCTTACAACCATAAGGGCTTCAATCTCTTGAGGAGACATCCTAGTGTCTGCCGCAACTTCTCTAATCCTTTGCTTGATTGCAAGCGCTTCTGCTGAGTCCATAACAGAAGAAAGAATGGCTGCTTCTCTTGCTGTTTCAGAAGGAACAATGTCCCTCATTAAGACATACCGTTCCATATGGCTTCGGGCACGATCATAGTCCCTAATCTTGCCAGTAGGTATGGTTCCCTCTCCGGTCTTTACCCATTCTCTAAACCCACCCCAGGCTTCACTACCGATGATCGCTTGCGCTGTAATGAAGTGCTCATCAGCAAGAATAGCGGAGACGTTTCTTAGTTCTTCTACACTGGAGTCAAGGCTAACCTTTACTTCTCCAATCAAGAAGTCAGTCACCTCACCTACAAGAAAACGCTCAATGTTTTTCGCTTCCGCATCTAAGCGAAGCACCGTGTTGCGGACCATGTCAGACGTGACCTTGGCAAAGTCCTTGCTCCACCTAAGCCCATTCTTTGTTGCCCTCATGTAAGTAAGGAGCTTTCGAACAGCGAGGTGTACATCTCGAACACCCATCGAAGTCTTAAGGGCTTCTTCAAATCCACGGACAGCAGCCTGGTTGCCTTCGAACGTGTCAGTAATAATCTTATGCAACCAAGCGCGTTGACCCTCTTCAATCATTTGTCCGAGGTCTTTAGCTCTCACTTGCTCCAACAGGTCAGCAAGCTGCTCAGGAGTGGCCCTGTCTAAGAGTCCACGAACAGCCGCACGCTGCCTCGCTGCGCTTCCATACATCTTCCTAAGGTCAACCATCCTATCTAATGCAACAACCTCTGGATGATCAATCAGGTTCCGAGCAAGGGTCATCATGCTCTGCACTGATGCAAGGTGCTCTGGATCAGCGCGGACACCCCGCTGCATAAGAGCAAGCGCTTGGCGAAGAGCGCCCTCTTCTACTGCAACACCAGCAGCATAATCCTCAATCAGCTTCTGAACATCTGCAACAATACCAGCAAGTTCAGGGCGATTCTTTAGCAGGCCAGCACCAGTTTCAATCTCGTCCGCTGCCATTTGAAGAACAACACGGGCATTGAAAGAAGGCGCTGCGTACTCTTTGTATCTTAGCAAAGCAACTTCAAGGGCTTTGATCTCAGCATCAATAGCTGCCACTTCTTTTGCAGACAAAGAAGCATCAGCCTTAGAAAGCTCTCTCTTTGCTATCTCACGAGTGAGGTTTGGAATAGCAGTCTTTGCTTCTTTACTCAGCCTTTGAGAAGCATCAAGAGCATTCCTAGTAAGACGATCAACTTGATGGATTAACTGAGACTCCATGTACTGTTGCTTGCGTGTAAACGCCCTCATCGCGTCTACATATGTGTCCCAGATTACAGCAGGCACACGATGAACAAGAGAGTTGCTTGTCCTATCAATGAGTGGCCTCATTGCTGTAGTACCAAACGTCTTCCTAAATAGTTCATAGATGTGTGCGGGAAAGGTTCCAACCTTTGTTCCTGACCATCCACCCAGCCAAAGAAACTTCTCGTAAGTTGTAAGGTCTGCAAACTGATAGGTGCCAGCCGTCAGAGCCTCATCAATACCTTTGTAAGTATCGAATGGATTTCGAAGCCAACTCGGCGCTTCGCTAACTCCATTAAACCAAGCCCTTTCAACCATAGGGTGTGGTTTTGCTGCCCACTTCTGGGTCAACGACCTCATTTCATGTGCTTTGCGGGATTCTTCCCAAGCACCAATAGCGGCTTGTCTTGCCGCAAGATCCTGCTCTCGAAGGCCCGCACGAGTCTCTTGAAGAACAGAGCCAAGTGGCCTGGTTCCAATAGGCATGTGCCGAGCAACTTGGTCAGGAGTAAGATGCCAACCAAGCTTTCTGGCTAAACTATTGGGGATTAGGTCCAGGGTCCTAGACGTACCATAAACAGGAAGATGAACAGCAAGCCTTCCTTTCTTTCTTAGTAGCTGCCGTTCTCTTGTAAGGGGAATGCGTTTACCGCCAACACCAGGCACCCAGTTTGGAACACGAGCACCATAGGTAAAGCCGCCAATGCCCCCAGCGCGGAGCATTCCATTAAGCTCTCTTTCTCCTTTCAGGAAGGTAAGAGTGTGCTCAACATCGTTAGCCATGTGCTCCATTTTGTTGGCGCTTCTGACCCGTCTTGTTCCGTTTCTCTTAAACCATCGGTGTGCGGATTGAGGATTAGTAATCTCTGCAAGCTCGGCTTGTGCCTTTGAAACACGAGTCTCTGCTTCTCGAATCCTAGCAGCGTGCTGCACCCTTTCTGCTTCTGTTCCAAGCTCTGATGCTGGCTTTTGAAGAGAACCAAGGGCATCCCTAAGACCTTCCTCTGCCTTTACTGCTTGAGTGTATTCGTCAACAATGTCTGCTGCTGCGCTGCCCGGTGTAGGAGTTCCTCCTGAAGACTTCAAATCTTCCCCGGCTTGAACAAGACGTTGTCCACTTGACCTCAACTCAGCGGCGGCAACGCGAGTCTCACCAAGAAGCTGCTGAATAGTCTGAACATTGCCCCTAACCTGAGCCTCAAGAGCAAGTCTTTCTCCAGTAGAAAGCCCACCCTCCTGTAGTTTACGAACAGCCTGCTGTGTTTCAGCGAGCATCTGACCCCAAGCATGCTCGCCTTTTAGGCCAACATGACCAGCCTTTTCTGACAGAATGGCAAGGTCACGAGAGAGTTGAGAAAACCGACCACCGGCAACCAGAACCTCATCACCAACCTGCATAACCTTTGCGCTTCTTCCCAAGCCGCCAAACAGAAGTGGATCGAAAACAAGCCAGCTTCCCATCTCGATTACTTCTTTCGCAACAGGAGAGCGCATGACTCTCCACTGCCAGGATGGATGGCTTGATGGTGCAAACTGGTCTAAATAGTATGCCTGCTCTGGTGAAATAGCGTAATCAAAATAGTACTTTACGCTTGGATTGAACATCTTGAAGTCACCCTCACCAGGTACTTCGAATCCAACCGTGTCTGCATTGCCCGTATATGAGTGAGCAATAGCGCTTTCTGTGAAGTCAACTTCACCCCACAACACATCGTTGTATCGAGCCGCAACCTCTCTAGCTAAAGCTTCCGCTTTTGGGTCGTCCTCAAAATCAAAGTCACGAAAGATTATCTGAAAGTACTTCTCTCTTGAGAAGTCGTCGTAAATTTCAGGAGTAACAAGGCCAACAAACTCTTGGCCCAACATGATTCCAAGCTGGAACTCTCTACGAACAATGTCAAAACCCCACCCAAGTCTATGGAACGCCTGTGCTAAGACAGACTTTTCGTTCTCTTCCCACTCAGCAGGAGAGACAAGCTCATACCCGGTAATGTCTTGAATATAGTTGTGGATGTCTTGTACAGGGGTCTGTCCTGTTCGCTGCCAAAGAGCAACAGCGTCCTTGATGGCCTCTTGTTCTAGTCGAGTTATTCGAGGCACACCCCTGCTGTTGTGGGCTTTTCCTCTCTCAGCCAGATCAGCAAGAACCTCGTCGCTAATACCAGCAGCAGCGATCTCTTCCTGAGAAGGAAAGACTACGTTTCCATAAGAATCTACAGGAGTGCCGCCAGTTGCAGCCTTGATTTCTTCTGGCTTAAGAACATCTCTTTGTTCTGCTACAAAGGTAGGAGAATCAAGGAGTTGAGATACGTCCAGCCTGTTGTATACGGGACTCCCGTATAGATTAGAACCAATTTTTGAAGCTAGTTCAATCCATCTGCCGGTTTGAAATGGGGCAATCTCTTCACTTTGAACCCTTTCAAGGTTCCTAAACTCAACTCTGCCGAGTTCCTTCTCAGACAAACCCGTACCAGGGACGATCCAAATAGGCTCCTCAATCTTAAAGCCATCAGGATGGGGAACCCACTCACCCGCCCCCAGGGGGGTAATCACATCTTGTGCGTCTGTCTCTTGAATAGAGGCTTCAGAGTTTACTGCACGCTCAATAAACTCACGAACATGCCACGGTCTTCTAAGACCTAATCGGTACTGAACTACTTCAATCTCACGAACAAGCTCATCGCTCGGTTCCCGGTTGTGTTGAGCAACAAGATTTCGAAGATTAGATTCTAACTTTCTCTTTATTCCTAGGTTTGTGTAAAGCTCGTTGACTCGTCCTTCAGGAACAAATGCTGGCTGGTTTTGTAGAGGGACAGGGATCGCATCGTTTGGAAGGGCCGCAAACTGATTGATGGCTGATCTAAGAGATGTCTGAACAGGAATAAGCTGCAAAGCAAGAGAACGTAGGTGACGCCTCTGCCCAGAGATTACAAGGTGGTGCCCACCAGCTAAACGGATTTCTGCTTTAGCAATCTCTAATGGATCCTGTGGAACCGCTGGATCCAGACCCATCCCAACTTCTGTTTGCTCAGAAGGAGTAAGACCACCAAGTCTAGATGGTGCGCCCCCGATTTGTAGGGCAGCAACGAGACGAGAGTCTGACTTAACATCAAAACCTTGATTGAAATAAGGATTACCTGAAGTCAGGTGGTCGTTGGGAGTTAGCGCAGCAACAATAGCTGTATACGCCTGATGTCCATAAAGTTCACGAGCAATACTGGCTCTGTAGTCATCTGTTCGCCACGATGATGGAGCACCGTCAAGCGTAGTCATGACCCCGTTCCCACCCAGGGCAACTTGTCGCACACGATTTAGCTTGTTGTCCTCTGACCAGTCTAAAGAGAAGTAATCATTTACTGGCCGCCCATTGATAGACATGGACAGCCTTGCTGTTGGATCAAACCCAGCGCTCTTCTGAGTATTGTAAAAAGCGTCCATGATAGATGACGCCAATGAGGGAGAGGTAAACTCCTCTGGAATAGTGCCAGACATCTCTGGCGCTATGTTCTCGGAGAGAGCAGGCTGCTGAATCTTTAAAGATAAAGCACGCTGGAACATCTCTGGAGAAACATTCTTAGACTTAATGTATAAGCCACGGTTGTCGGACTCAATGTCATACAGGGATTTGATCCGTTGCCATCCAGCCCTAGCTTCTACAAGATCAGACTCTGGCGGGAGGTAATCTTCCCACGCACGCGCCGCTGCAAGCAGGTCGCCTTCAGGATTCGCCTCCGTCTTTGTCTCAGCAAAGGCTCTACTTAAAGCAAGCAGAGAAGGATCAGCGGCATCAGTGTATAGCTGCTGCCTGTCTCTTGGTAGTTCATCAAAACTACGCTTAGTTTCTCCCTGACCCCAGTCTTGTAAGTTGGCAAGGTTTGGGTACAGAAGACGCTTTGCACCGGCAGCGTAAGGCATTTTGGGACGCCCTGTCTGCTCGTCAATAGGAGTTACAATATTTTGCTCAACAACAATGCGACCTTTCCGAGCAAGGTGTCGATGGTAGTCAGGGTTTCCAAACTGAGACTGAAGGGCCTGTCCGATTGTTCGGTAAGATCTACCCTCCGGGTCCGGCTGCGCCTCAATGTACTGCCAAATATATTGGCCTGGTGAAACCTCAATAGGCTCACCCGCCAGGGTTCCCTTGTTCACATCGTGTAACATAGGAATACCCTGGAGTGGGTCCCTATAAAGACTCTCAAGACTTCCACTAAACTGAACCGTGTTGTCTTCTGATAAGGACCCAAGCCCCCCACTTGCTCCAGACAAGCGCTCCATCCCGCTGAACTCCATCAGCAAAGCATTTGCTTCAGTAAGTTCTTGGTCGGTCATAGGACCAGTAGGTGCAGCAGGTGCAGCAGGTGCTGTCAGGTTCTGAGGCTCGGCAGTGGGTGCGGCCTGATCTTGAGGAGTTTCAGCAGGTGCCGAAACTTCAGGAACATTCTCTACAGTTGGAGTCGGAAGTGGTTCAGAATAAAGACTTCCAAAGTCATAAGCTGGTTGACTCTCAGCCTCTTCAGCAGGCGCTACTTGGGTTTGCTCAGGCGCTACTTGAGGTTGAGCGGGATCTACCAGACCAGTGTCGGCTTCCCATTTAGGAACATCGGGCCACGGATCAGCCCAGAGATACCCTTGCTTCGGGTCTGCTTTGTTTGAATCGGACATGACTATGTTGTATCACGAACAAGACTTAGTAGGGTATGCCCTTCGGAGGGACTGGTCCGATATTGGCAAGGTCCTCGTCAGAGACAACGCTTCCACTTCGTCTTGCTTCCTCTGCTTCACGTCGCATTTTTTGGCGGTGTTGCTTAAGACCTTCGAGAATGCTTCTGGATTCGCCCAATCTTCTAGTCTTTTCTTTAGCTTCAGATAAGGCCAATGCACGCTCTTGGTCATCGAATTCTTTCTGCCGTCTTATGCTCTCTTCTCTCCGCGCATCTTGCGCCACGGCCTGTTCTTCCAGCTTTGCACCACGAACAGTATCGTAAGTTCCTGATCCAACAGAACCGGCATACGCCACATCGTCAGTACCCCAGAACTTACGCAAAGCCTCTACCGCTCTAGGGTCTGACTCTGGGTCAGCCATGAATGCTTTTACGTCTGCTCCAGGTTCAGCACCAAGAACAGCACCCGTACGCGCTGGCAAACCAGATTGTTCGGCTTGCTCTCCTTCGTCAGGCAGAATGCCTTCTCTTATTAAATCCTCTTCAAGAGTAGCGACTCTTGCTTCTGCTTCAGGAAGTCTTGATTCTCCTTCTCTTGACTCTCGGAGCCTTCGATCCTGTGCTTGACGGCGCTTGGCCTCTCTCTCGGCCTCGGCCTCATCAAGTCCGAGAATCTCATCGGCCCTTCGTTCTCTTGCTGCGCCATCCTCACCCAAAGAGTCTGATTCTAAACGAGCCACTCCTACCGGGGTGGTATCTGTTGGCTTGCGATTCAAACCAGGACCACGAATCTCGTAGTCGTTCATGGCATCCCTTAGGTAGATGTCCATTTTGTTTTCGCCATACTGGTCTTTTACCGCATCCCATGCTTCAAGAGACTTTCTAAAGTTGGTAGGGTTTTTAATCACCCAACCCACAGCACGGTCCATTCGACGACCCATAGGGCGACCATCAAGTTCAACACCAAACAACTGATTTAGAATGTCTGGCACACCCTCGTGCGTAGTAAGCAACTCGTGAACAGCTTTAGAATAAGGGTCTTCAAAGTTTTGGATTTCGTCAATCTGACCCTTGATAATTTCCCTGACGTATTCAAGGTTCTCAGTCTCAGCCAGGGTGTCAATCTTATTATTGAGCAACTCCCCGGTGGGGTCGTTCATTATTTTAGATAGCGCTTCAAGAGCATTCACAGCTTTTGTCAGCATTGGAGAAGAAGTACCAATCCCCATTCGCTCAATCTTCTTCTGGATATTCTCTATTTCTTGCCTGGTTTCCTGTTGCCTCTGTCTAATGTCCCGACCCTCAGGGGTATCAGAAGAGAACAAAGCGCTGTCTACTGTTCCAAGATTCATTACCACAAGGTGTCTTGAGGTGGCAGGGTCAAGTGTACCCTCAGTCAACCCAAGCTCTGTTTCTAATGACTTGAGCGCTTGAAGAGACTCTCGCTGAACCGAACCACGGGCGGACTCAGCGAACACCCTTTGATCCATAGGGCGCTCTCCCTGCTCATTCATCTGGTCTTGGTACAAAGAAACAGGACCAGTAAGGGAGTCTCCAAGAATCCCGTTAAGTGCTGCTGCCTTTTGTGCAGGGGTTGCACCTGAAGCTTGTAGGGCTGCTGTAAGCTGTTGCTTATCATCAGCGCTAAGCATGCCAAGCCTAGTGGCCATAGCAGTACCGTAGGTGTTTCCTACTTTTCGAGCCTGTGAAACCTGTGTATCAGACGCCGTAGGAGACAATGAATTAAGCTCTGCAATCTCTATAGCCAGGGACCCAAGAGCCTCTACCTTAGCGGCCTCTACTTGAGCACCAGCCTTCTTCATCTCAGCCTGAGCGCTGATCAGATCTCCGTATGCACCAGCAAGAGACTTGTTGATCTCACCAAACATACCCAAGGCCGCAGATCGAATACGCTGTTCCGCCTCTTCTAAACGAGTAAGCTCCTGAAGAAGCTCCAATGGGACTTCTGGTGCTGCTTGTGGCGTATAGTATGCTTGAACCAGGTCGGTAAGTTGTCGTGCAATGCCCATCTATCCTCCTGTGGCCGAATCAATAATTGCATTGGTAAGGTCTGCTGCCCGCTTGTTTCTTGCCTGAGCGCCAGCCTCTGTGCCGCCTTGTGTCCCTTGGAAACCCTGGTTCACAACCTCGGCTTGAGCGGCCAGTCTTTCTCTTTCTGATCCAAGAAGCTGATTTTCTAGATTTGCTGCCTCTTGTCTCATCAGGGCTGACTTCTGCAAAGACGCCTGTCTTGCTTGTGATTGGTTCATATTCAGGGCCTGCTGGGCGGCCTTGTTGCCTGCCATGCTTGCCAACAATTGAGATCCGCTTTGAGCGCCTGGTGAGCTTGCTGACCCACGGGCAACGCCCTGGGTAAGGTTGTTCAGTGCCTGCTGTAACTGCGACTGCATCTGTATGTTTCGCTGGCTTTGGGCTGTGGCACTCTCTGCATCACGGCCACCCGCTGTCGCTTTGTAGAGGCCCTCCATGCGAGACTGCATGCCCTTCTCTACATCACCCTTTCTTCCGGCAAACCAAGCGGGGATGCCGACATCTAAGACCTTGGGTATGGCATACGCAAGCAATGCCATTGTCAGCGGATCCATCTTTTAACTCCCTGTGATCAAGTCACTGTCGGCGCGTAGCACCAAGACGTAAATGCCACTGGACCTCGTAATGCACCTCATCTTCTCAGCATCCGGTGCAACACAAGTAGGCCAAAGCTTTACTTCGATCTTATGATAACCTTTTCCATTCACTTTAAGAAGGCCGGACTTGTTTACAAAGCGCCACCGTCTAGAAAATCCAATACCTGGATATGACTTTTCGTCAATCAGATCGCCAGGTCCTGCTGGTTCTCTGCTGGTGGCGTCGTAATCTTCAAAAGTATCTGGAGAGTCCCGGTAACCCTCAGAATATAAGTGAGGAATAGCCATAATGGGAAGCTGTGCTGTTTGATTTGGATCGCAAACATTGTCTACATAAAGACGAACAAACCACTGCTCATTGGCCCAAGTCTCGTCATCAAGCCACCACTGGACAGCAGTGTGAGTAAACCAAGCTTGGTAACCATATAGAACTACTGCATTTTCCCAAGGGACAAAGATTCTCTTAGACAGAAGAGCGTGGCCGATCCACTGGTCGTCTCCAGTTTCTGGATCGAAAGGAGTGTTGCCTGTCTGTTGTGCAGACATAAACTCCCATTCGTCTGAACCATCATATTCTCCGCGAGCAAACGTACCCGGCTGAATAGCGTCAGGGGTAATCGAATCATCAGCACCCCCATAGTTTTCAGAATCCAGAAGCCCATTCATGGCTTCAAAAGTATCGTTTGGGTTTGCTCCCTCTGAAGGTTTGAATAAACTCTTGTCGTAGATTTCCTCGGCGCTAACTGTGTCGCCAAGCATAGATGCAAGAAAAGCCGCTAAGTCAGCCATTGATCAACTCCTAAGGGCAAAGAAACCAAGCGAACCAGACGTAATCAACCACTTAGGCGGATCTCCAGTACCAGCTAACGGTGGAGGTACGCTAGAGGAAGTACCTTTGTGTTCCTGTCCTTCAAAGGTAGCAAACCGTGGGTGAATAGAAGTAAGAGTCCAGTCTGACGGCTCTTCACTCTTGTCAATCACAGTCCAAATACTCATCGCCTGCTCTACAATCTGGGGGCGCTCCAAATACCCAGTAGTAAACTGCATGGGAACATTGAGAGTAGGACTCTCGACGCCCTCAACGAGCACGATCCCATGCCCCCAGTACGTATTGGTGTCTAATGCTCGAACACAACCAGTGTCAGCAAGACTAAAATGCTCTCCAGAAACATCTTCATACCCAAGGCTGGCAAACAACATCCAAGAGTTAGAGTAGTGTGGGTGTGGGAGATCGGTAGAATGTGTGTCGTCAAATGGAGATCCGTGCTGAACAACTTGGGCAACTCGGATGTTGGCGAACGCAATCACCTTACAGGGGGGTAGGCTGTAACCAGAACCATTGTTGCCCAGAACCCACTTAGTATTGTCGCCAGTAAACTTGTGATAGCAATGCCAGTCAGTTGCGAAGGTACTAGGGTCCTCTTGCTGAAACCGGCCTTTGTTGTAGTTAATCGTAAGGTCAAGGGTGTAACTTCCGTAGTCATAAGCGCAGATGACACCTGGAAGTTGTTCAGAGTTTAAGCCATTTCTTCCAAGACTAGAAAGAGGAAGGTCGTTTACAACATCACGCACGTCATCGTGCATAGTTTTGACTGCAACTTTCCTAAGGGTTTTATCATTGTCGGGTTTGTTTACAGCCATTTATCCACCAAAAGTTGTTCCCTTGGGGAACCTAATACAAGTCATTCTACGGTAAGCAAGAGTAACTCCTTGGTCGGGAGGATCTTCTGGCTGAATCCCGACCTTTTCGTTCAAATTAGAAAAGGTATGTTTTCCTCCCACCGGCACAGTGTGTGGACCAACTGAAGCCACGACAGAAACCCGATGGTTTCCAGCAGCAACAGGAACAATGGCGCAAACGGTACTTCTGTAGTCTGGGCCTTCGTAACCAGTGCCTCTTTGGTTACCGTAAACAGGAAGAGAAAACGGGCCTGTCCCTGGGATATGAGCGCCGTCTACTGTAATCCTAACTTTGGCTCGAATCCTTAGGTAAACATTTTGAGTGCTAGACCAGGACTGTCCCTTGGTTGGGTCCCAACCAGCACCACGGCCACTTGCTTGATCGTTGGGATATTTACCAACCAAAGTTCGAGCATAATCTCGAATGAACTGGTAGGAAAAAGAAATAAAGAGAAGCTCTGGGTACTCGCTATTCCATTTCTGAACAGTAGCTTCATCCTCTTTCCACCCCCGGTTGTAGGGGATTTGAAGCAAATCGGAATGAGGGGTACGGTCAGCAACAACAGCCCCGGAAGAATCCTTGTGTGTTTTAAGGATTGGATCCCTTGGTAGAATATCCGAAGTATTCGGGTGACTTGCACCACGAGCACCAATCAACGGATTCATAGCTGTGGTCATTACGTGTGCAGCAGCAGAGTCTGAAATCTTAGACAGATCGGGAAAAGCGCCTTTCTTCCATTGATAATGGGAAGTATCAGAAGCCGTCCTGGCGGCCTCCTGGTACTCTTTTGCTAATCGTTCAGGATCAACAACCTCATTCTCAAGAACTCCAAAAGGAAAAAACAGCATTTCATCTCCTAAGACGAACTTCCTTCTGGAACTCTACCAGATGGAGTGGCAACCACATTACCGTAGACATCTATTCCGTAGAGACAAAATGAAGAAGACGTTTGTATTTCAACACGACCAACACCCGTAATATGAGCGTCTAATCCAATGCGTTGTTGGAAAAACTTTTCAGACCTCCATGGCTCTACATTCCACTTTGCAACTGAATAATAAGGGATGTCGTTTTCTTCTGGGTGAGAAGCCCACAAAGAATCAGCAGCAGGAATCGAAGATAAATCCCACTCTTTATAGACATAGGCAGACGCCTTGATATTGCCGCGCTCTTCACCAGTAACCACAAGATCTGTCAAATGATATGTGCTGGCAAACCCAACGGGGCCTTCTCCTAAAGAAAACCAACCAGAAGAATACTTTGCTTTTGGGTGAGTAACTGAGAAGTTCTGATAGCCCCTGTTTTTTACCCAAACAGTATTTAAATCATCGTATGTCCCAGCAATAAGGGTGACATCATATCGAGGTATAGAAATAGCATCTTTAACCTTGAAGTCTTTCCTAAGACGCCAGCCCTTGTACCGATAATCAAAGACAAACTGGAAGTTGTTCTCTTCACTGTCTTCCATTGGCAAGGCAAAGAAGACTTCTGCTGTTTTCTTTTCAACCCAAGAGATGCCAAACCTAGCGTATAGCGGATTGATTTGGTTCAATCTTTTGCGAATCGGTGAACCGATGTCATCCACTTGACCAGTTGTAGGGTCAATACGCCAAAACGTGTTTGCACCATAGAAGATAACGCTGCCATCAGGAACAGTCTGAACAAGCCCTGGTCCGGCCAACCCTGGACCATTACGAATAGTCGAGGCTTGGAAAGCAGGGTACTGACCACCAATAGCGTGGACTGCATTCTCTTTAAAAATCAATAATGCAGAAGCGTTGTCACCAGAACCAAGGCGCACTGAAGCTGAACCAGTAATAGCCCCAGTCTCTGGGAACACATCCATCCAGTGAGCCTTCATAAAGCTTTCAGGAGTTGCCCCGAAAATGTTCGTCTGCTCGCTCCACCAAATACGAGAAACGTGCTCATCTGTTCTCATAATGAACATAGAGCCAGAGAAGTGCTTCATAAAATAAAAACTCGTAGGCAAAACCTCCCTGTCCTCCCAAACTGAACCAAGCTCACCATCTGGCTTATCGTCAATAAACTCTGTAGATACGTTGTTGGGAATCCTTTTTAGGAACCTAGGGCTTCCGTTGTCACCAGAACCAAGCCTCATCAGATTAGGGGTTCTAAGTATGATACGAGCCACCGTGCCTTCTGGACCAGTACCAATGTTTCCAACCCAAAAAGACCGCGTCAGTCGGTAAAGATTGGTAGTAGCAAACTGGGCCATTTCTCGGTGTATTTTGGCGGGGCTAGAAATGGGAGACATTGCAGAATAAGCCCCACTCTCGTTCTCCCAGACAACGTAGTAGTTCCAAAGACCCTCATCTATTCCACCCTTGACGTTACCAGATGAATCCGTCCAGTCATTTTCAAGAGAACCAATCCTACCAGGGAAAGCAAACCCGCCAGCATTATGGCCCACAAGCATAGCGGCGACCTCATTAGAAGGAGCATTTACTCCCGTGGTAGACGGTCCCATCACTACTGGGGGTGGTGGCTTGTTTGTGTACCCAAACTGACGGAGTTTGGCTCCATCCCAAACCCAGGGACGACTGCCGTCACAGAAGCTAAAGTAAACGCTTCTCCCTACGTGCTCGATTTGTACTGGAAACTCTCTTCTTTCTGCGGGGATAGCCTGCTGTTGTCCGTTGTCGAAGTCATAAAATAAAACCGACTCAATAGCTTGCGATTCTGTGCTTCTTTTCCACGGAGTAAACCTACGAATCCCAGAAGTTGTGACGAAGATAATCTCAGGACTTCCTGACATTCCGAAGTCAAAGAAAGCAAGAGCAATGACCTTACCCAAGTCAGGGGGGTATTCGGGGGGAGGCATGCCATCAACCAACCTCTTGAGGCCCCACTCTTTAGGGTGCAAAGGCATCGCACGAAAGCGGCTCTCCAACAAGCCCCTTTCATCTACACCAAAGTTTAGAATCTCATAAGCAACTGAGCCGTCTGACTGAGGCATGTCTGCCATGACGCGGGCGTACCCCACCGGCATTGCAACTTTCTTTTTCCAACCCATTTACCAACCCTTAATTGGACCAGGAATAAAATGAGTCCTGTACCGAGTGTTCAGCCCGTCTCCAAAAGAAGATTTTACATGAGAATCCAAGGCAACAATAGAGCGTAACTTCTTCAACTCCTGTTCATACAGAGCCTTGTACATTGAAACCCGTTCAACACTTCCGTCACGCTCACCAGCCACATAGCGGCATACAAGCGCAATAAGCGCGTCTGTAGCCTCAGGAGGGATGCGAGGTACATCAGTGTCATAGTTTAGCTCATGCGGCCTACGGATGATTGAGAGAAGAACCTCATCGGTTTCTGTGGGAAGAGCATCAAACCGAATGTGGTAATGACCAAAGCTGTCGATAAGCTGGAACCTTCTATCTACAGGGTCTTCATCACCACGGTCCCAGACCTCCGTTGTGTACCCAGGAGTAATCTTCCAAAGGTAGTACACACTGTCTGCTTCCACTGGACCATGCACTGTGCCAGAAGATCCCGACCAATACTTGGTGTAATCCTCAGTGTGTCGTGCCCTGAAAATCCACTTTTCAATACCATTATGGTGGTAGCTAGCTTTGGTGTTGTCTGGAGAATACCCATAAACATAGTCAATATCAGGAGTGGTGACCTTGATTGCGGGACCGCCCCAAGTAGTAGACGCCGTAGCTGAAGCCTTACTGTGTCCAGAAATATAGAAAGGGAGAAGGTCACCCTCGTTAGTGTGCCCCTCACTGTAATGTCCACAAGGACGCCTACGGCCCCAAACATGAGCCACAATATAGCTATAAGAACCGGCTGGTCCATACGTTACTTCTTCAGCAAGAGTGCTTGAAGCAGGCGGAACAAACGAACCAGAATAACCCCACTGATACTGGTAGTTTTTAAACCCTCCAGGGTCTGGCGTCTCGGTAGAAAGAGAAACCACTGGCGCATAGTGCGGTGGCTCTAGCTGAAAGAAGTCTCCACGAGCACTGACTAAAGGAGTGCCCTTCTGTTTCCATCCGTTCATCATCTTTCGAGACGCCATTGCATCTGGAAAAGAACTAAACTGAACGTCAGAAGCTCGACCCTCTGGGTCAATGATTACACTACGAACACGAATCGTATCTGCTGGATACGGGTATTCATAGGTATAAACCTTGTAGTTAAGGTTGGTGTCTGTCGTGTTGAACCATGGTCGATTCAAAAAGATTCGCCAAGTTACCTGATTTAAGCTGCCATAGATAGCAGGACCACCACCAGCACCAACAACGTACCTATCAATGTCTTGAATCTTGAAAGTGTGATGGATGTTGTTTCCATCAACAATATCAATGTTCCGACCACGGTAGCGTGTGTATGTCCCAGAACCAGGGTAGTCCTCGCTAAAGTAGCTGGCACCAGCAGAGCCAGGATTATGAGGACCATTGAGCATTACAAGGGTGTCTGTCGGTAAAACCGTCAGAGTACCGCTGTCAATCGGAACCTCAAAGTCAAACCGGAACTCCTCCCTAAGGAGAACTTCCGGCATGTCACCATGAAGCTGATTCAGCGCATGGTTAATCAGACTGTTGAGCCGAGCCGTTCCGGTCGCCCCACGTTCGGGGAAACCGGTTTTGGCTTGGACAATTTCACGGATTTTAGAGAGATTCACAGTGCCCCCAAGGGAGGACTAAAAATCCTCCGTAATCACTTAGATGAGGCCACTAAGCAACACGTTGATGTCAGCGTCTGCACCACCAACAGCAGTGAGCGACTTACCAAGAAGGCAGTGCTCAATACCAGATACTGCCGTGTCGTCGATTTTACCATCAGTGCCAGCAGTGGCAACAGGTGTGTCAATAGCAATGGCAGCGCTGGAAGTACAGACAGCAGTACCTGAGCAAACGACCCAACCGTAAGAGTTGTTTGGAATGGCTGAGACAGTCACCCCAGCAATACCAACGGCAGGCTCAGACGCACCAGACTTCAGCACTTCCTTAGCGGAACCGGACTTGAACTGGACGACAAGCTTTGCGGCAATGCCTGAACCAGAAGTGTTTTGAACCATACGGTACATCTGCATGCCAAGAGTGGCGTGCTTGTGGATACGAATGGCACCAAGTTCAGCGATCTGATCGGTGTTGGTATCGGTGGGACGATCCAGAAAAGGAATCGCGGCAAGATGAGACATGAGAATAACTCCTTAGGAGGACTACAGGGACACTGCGCCTTGGGTGAGCAAGTTGGAAACAGCGAACTGGACCTCAAGGATGATGTATCCCACGTCGGCATCCGTGTTCGACACTTCAAGGTGGTCAGAGAACTTAGTCACGCGGAAGTCATTGTTCGCGTTGACCCAGTACTCAATACCCGATGGGTTTAGCAAGTAGCAGTGTTGAGTACGACCACCACCACCAAGACCACGCTGCATACGAGTGTTGGTCATCCAACGGTTCGAGTAGTACTGAACGCCATTCACAATGTGAACGGTGGGGTGAGCCTTACCTTTCTCAAGGTCTTCAACACTGTAGGTCAGTGCCGAGGCGTTTGCTGCACCACCTGGGTAAGAACGAACCTCTTCAGCAAGCTGCACATGGTCAGCAATAGAGAGGCAGCCCAAGGAGATACCGCTTCCGTCGTCAGCGAAAGTGTCAGCAGTAAGCTTCACTTCTTCAGCGTTCACGAGGAAGTCAGTACCAATACCAGTAGCCATACGCTGATACTGGTTGTACCAGTTGTTCAGGTAGTTGGTAGCATCTTCAACGCGGGTTTCGTTGAGGTAAGTAACGGCAGCAGCAGCCTGAGCGGTAGGAGTATCAAAGTAGATAGCTCCGTTACCGAAACCGTTCGATGTACCGGCAGTGTTGTTGCCGTTCAATGAACCCAATCCCTGAAGGGTGGTGACATCGCCAATGTAAATCTGCTGCATCACGTCGTTCTTAAGCGACATCATTGCGGCATCACTCTCTTCGCGGAGCCACTGTGCCTTCTCACCGGGAGTGGGGAGACGATCACGAGTAACGTGCGGAAGAATGACTGGCTTGATGTAACGAGTCCAGTCACCAGTCATGGTGCTGTACGTCTCATAGCGAACCAGAGGAACGCTCATGTTGAAGTCATTGATCTCTGTAACGTCAGAGTGTCCACCCTTGATTCGCTTAAAACGAACTTGGGTTCCACCAGAACGCTTGATGCGTTGCTTACTTTGAAGCATGCGCAACAGAGGGTCGCTAGAGTAGAACGAAACCACGGACTTCTTGACGAGGTCCGGTACGGTTAGATCAGCATATTCGAGAAGGGCCATGTTTCACTCACGAGATAAGGTGTAAGTTACGATTGAGAAGCTCATCCCATGACATCTCGTTAACGTCACGGCGAGGAGTGGTTGTGGCAACAGACCCATCAGCAACGACAGACTGCTTCCGTGCATCAACATTACCAGGATTGGAAATTTTTTCAACAACTGGAGAAGGTTTTTGTTGAGTAACTGTACTTTGTGTAGGAGCAGCTACAGTTTTTGTTGCTGTTTTTTCAGCCTCTTGGGGCCGCCAGTTGGTTCGATATAAGGCATAGTTGTACGCTTCTTCCATTTGTTCAAGCGTATTACCGTTCGTAAATCTAGTACCAATACCACTAAACTGTGCTTCTACTTCTTTACGCACATTAATCGGTAGACTGCTTAGCTCCGGGTGCATTCTTGTAAACGCACTAAACGCAGTAGTCGTTACTTCGCTAAGCAGCATATCAATGGCTGAGTTCTGTTGGTCAATGTGCTCCACAAGAGAACCAGCATCACGCCCATCGCTTGCTTCCATATGGGAAACAAGATTCATCATGCGATCTTTTGCAGCCTCGTAAGATTCACGGGCAGATGTAATATCTGCGGCGCGTTCGGCAGCCATGTTGACAATCTTTGTAAGGTGTTCCTGAACTTCTTCAGGATAAGAGGACACGTCAATCTCATCAAGAGAGCTAAAAGTAGCTTCAGGAAAAGAATAAGTAGGGGCAGCCACTTCTGGAGTAGCAACCTCAGTAGTAGCTTCAGTAGCGGCTACTTCATCCTTGGAGTCCTGGGGCTCCACCGAGTCCGAGGATTGCTGGAGGGGCAGCACCTCCTGCTGGTCCAAGGCTTGCTCCAGCGGGGAGTCCGCCTCCACCAAAGGAAGGGCCTCCTGCGCCGAGGGCTGGGGGCTCTCCAAGTCCTGCTGGGGTTCCGTCTGTTGGGATTGATCCATCTGCGATTCCATAAATTGCCTCCCGCAAATCATTTTCGCTGTCTAAGTTGAGAAGCCCAGGAATGGACCTATCAACTACTTGTTTAACCGCCTCTTTCATTCGGGGCGTAACCGTGTTTGTAACCTCATCTAAAAGCCCAGCATCAACCAGTCTGGTGCTAGCGGACTCTACAGTGTCAGAGTTAATCTGAATAAGCGGAGCATCTTCTACAGCCAAGGGAGGATCTCCTTCCTCACCAGCCAAAGGTGCCGCCGCATCAGCCATTGATGGCTGTGGGGAAACCATATCTGGAGGCATAGCATCCACGCTAGGGATCATGGCTGCCTCTTCAAGCCCGGTTGGAGCCATACCCACAGAAGCACCCTCTGTGGCGACAGAGCCCATACCAGAACGCAACTCTGAAACACGAGCAGCTTTTTCAGCGATAAGCTGTTCTAAGCCATCAGGCCCCGCTGCTGCCACTTCCTCCTGTAGGTGGAGAGGTAATTGGGTGTTTGCTGGGGTCATAGGATTTTTGGGCTGCATTGCTCATCTCCTTCCATTTACTATATCGAGAGTCGGACCAGTTATGCTTTGATTGTATATCAGATTTCGTAATGAAATCAGCAACTCCCTGATTGCCATCTTCCGAACGAATCCTTTCCATTGTGCTTGCTTGGTCTAAAAGAATTTCTTGGTTTCTTTTAAACTCCACCGTTCCATGGGACAGGCGCTTTAGACCTTTAGAGGTTTCATAGTTATCAATCTCTCTTGCACTTTTAAACCTTTTACCTGCGCGTAATTCAGCGTCAGTAAAGTGAGCGCGAGACATAGAGTCCAACTGATTTTGGTCAGCACCAGAAAAACTAATCTTGCAAACAAGGCTTCTCGGAGCCATCTCAAAACACTTTGAGCAAGGGATTGCTTCTTCGGGATCTTCATACCGAAAGAAAAGCTCCTCCATCTCAAACCCGCAAGACGTACACTTGTATGGAATAAGAGGCATTAGTAACCCTGTTCCTTTTTCATTCCGTGTTTGTTCTCGTCATATACACGCTGTAGATCGGACAAATACTGTTGTCCCTCAGGTGTCTGAGGATCCCATTCTTCGATTAGTTTAAAAACTTCAGAATGAAGCGGACCTTCCGGGTGCTCACCGGACCCTTCTGATCCCTCTTCTTTAGACTCTTTGTAGGCATCAGGAACATCGGGCGGGCCGTTTTCTTCACCGGCTACTTCCTTTGCGTAATCCATTGCCTTTTCTGGAGAAGACGCTTTGCCCTTTGGTGCTTCAATAATCAGAAGGTCAACAGCACCCTCTTTACCACCAAGCGCATCCTTGGCTAAAGCCTTCATTTTTTCCAACATATCAGGACCAAGCATACAAACTCCTTACCCTAAACCAGGGATAGACTTAGCAAGAGCAGCTAATAGTTCAGGTGGCAACTCACCACCTCCGTTAATGGGAGGAGCCGCCGCTTCTGTCGGCAGTGCTTCTATTGGAAGCGAAGCGTCAGGTGGCTCTGAAGGTAAAGCTTCTGGTGGAATGGGAGGCATAGAAGCTACCTGCGGCTCCTCTAAAACAACACTCGGCCTCCAACCATAAGCCTCTACAAGCTCTTTAGCCAACTCCTTCAAATCAAAGGATTCAGCAAGAGGGCCTCCGGTAAGGGCGGGAAGCATGTTGGTCATAGACTCCCTGCGAGCGATCTTGTCTTCCATGAGTGGAGAGAATGGAAGCAATCTGAAACGAACAGACTCAGCAAGAAGTTCATGGGCCAACACTTCCGGCTTTACACCTTGTGTTGTTTTTTCTGTAAGATCAAACAAGTCAATGCCAGAGGCTTCACGATTAGCGATAGCCCAGCGCATAACATCTAAACATTGCTCAAAGAGTTGAGTCACAACACGGACAAGCTTTTGAGAACGAATGCGGAGGCGTCCTTCAATAGCTCCGCGAATCATATTAGCTTCTGCTGCTGTACGAATGTTGGCAACTTCACCACGTTGGTAATCAGACATGCCGGGAGTCCAACGAATGGCGTCCACATTGTCATCAAGGTGCTGATTGAAATCAAAGGAAGTCTGCATATCAGGAGAAACCCAAACCCTTTGGTCAATCGTTCCATCTACAGGAAAACGAATACGGGTGGGCTCCCAGGTCTTGGCATCTTTCCAGCGCTCAAACTCTTCTTCTGAGTTGAACAACCCTTCATCAATAAGCATTCTCTTTGGAAGACGAGCAACAACCTCTCGACGAGCGGACACAAGCTCATTGATGTCCCGTTGAAGAGGAGCAATCAAAGATACGTCGCTGATTCCACGAATACGACCAACACCACTGTTGAAGACAAGGATGCTGTATGGTCTACGGTAAGGGGCCTTTGCCTCCATCAGAATCTGTTTGGTATCGGGATGGATGTGGTAAATCGTTCCCTTTTTGTAGTCCCAAAACTCAATCAGACCCACGAACTCCTTGAGTCCAGCCCTACGAAGTTCACGTTCTTCGGCTTCATCAAGTCTAGATGACACCAAGCTTCGAGGGTAAGTGTCTGGTTTTATTTCCTTTTTTACGGAGTACAGACCGCTTTCCACTCTGCTTTTGAAATCGTCAACGTGAACAGTGAACCGTTCGAACGACCAGCTAACATCCCGAACATTTTTTGCGGAAGGATCAAAGTGTACTTCCCAGGGAAGCTTAAGCCTCCAGATTGGCCGACCAAGAGGCATAGACCAAGAAACCTTTACGATCCCTTCTCCAAACAACAGAGCATGCAAGACAAACTCTTGGACAGTTGAGTCCAACTCATCTCGTTCAGCAATCCAGTTTAGAACGCTGGCGATTCTCTTTCCAGAAAACGTGGGGTCTTCTGCTCTGCTTGTTGTTGAATACACGCTTTCCCGTTGGTCGATAGCCTCAACTTGAGGAAGGTCCATCGCTAGTGCAGAAACAATAGTATCTACAATAGGGAAAACCTCGTTTCTAACTGCCTTATAGGAACGAAAACGACCGGCATGACCCGTGTCTCCATATCCATCGCCTTCCCAAAACTTTCCACGATAGTAAGAAATGTTGCGGACGATCTCATCCATTCTCTCGTTTTTAAAAAAACGCTCAGAAGTCTCAACTAATCCAAGGACTCTCTTTACAGCATCCCTGTCTTTGGATTCTTGCTTTTCTTTCTTAGTCATAAATGTTTTCCCCAAGGAGTGTTGAAGCCCTTTCCACTCCCTCCATCAATACGACGAAGAAGCCGTTTCCAGTTCTTTAGTGCTTGGTTCTTCTTATCTACTGTAGATGATAGTGTTTTACCAGATTCGTAACGCCATGCCCACGAAGCAATAGACATTGCTGCAACTAAATCGAAGTGACCACCAGTCGCGTCACGCTTCAACTTATCCCATTGGCCCCTATACTGGGCAAGTTGCTGAACAAGCCTGCGAGAAGAAATACTAAGTGACCCGTCAAGAATAAGCTGCTGAAGAATAGAAATGGCTTCAGCCTTTGTTTTCATAGATGAATGCCAACCAGGAATCCTGGTCTTTCCAGCACTCCTTGAAAGCGGTGATGTGCTTGATCTGTAGTAAATACGACGGTATCCATTGGCCACAAGGTGACTCAACACAGCTTCACCAACTCCATTGCTTTCAACGTAAATGGAAGCTTTATTGTACTTCATGCCCAAAGTACAAAGCCAAGAAGCTAAGTCGTGTGCATCCCTGTGGCCTAGGAAATCAGCCACTACGGAACAAGTGTCAATATCAAGAACAACAACGCCAGTGTAGTCTCTTTTAGACCAAGAAGACGCAGGATCAACAGCGATCACATAGCGGTGATCCGGGTTGATTGGGGCGTATGTTTCATGTTCTTTAGTTTCTTTTGCAATGCCCGTGTTGCCATCAATCAACTTGAGCATTTCCATTAGGCGGTCTGTGTCGAAGACAGCGTCTCCAACCATAGTCCAGCAATCCACCTCATTGATTGGATACTCCGCCTTGAACTTACGCATGTCTCTACGACACTTCTCAAGACCTGAAGTCTGCATCCAGAACGCTTGAGCGGGTGTAAGCGTGTACTTGTTTGCGTAATCCAAAACATTAGATGTGGGTCGCCAACCTGGCGGTGGATCTTTTGAGTAAGACTCAACCATCGTCCAAGGAATAAAAACCTTAAGCCACTTTGAATCTGGAGTATCAGCATCCATAGAGATCTGGTGCATTTGGTCACCATGAAACTTAGGCGTACTCTCCGCAAACACAATACCGCCATCATCTGCAACCGCATTCAGCGCTGCTGTCCAAGCGTCTGCACCTAAGTTCTCAGCCCAAGAACTGATCTCAGTAGCCAACAAAACCTGAATGGTTTCACCACGCAAGGGTTCTTCACCACGAACAGTATCAACTGTAAGCCTGCTATCAATCGAAGGGAACTCAAGAGTCCTCTTCAGCCCAGGTGTTTTTTTCTGCTTGATTTGAGCAGGCGTATGCTGATGAAAACGCACAGCCATGCTTGCTAAATAAGAAGACGTGTCTTTCTTGTGTGCCAAGATTGCAGTACGGCAACCAGACCTAAAAGCAGTGTGTTGATAGGCAATCCCTGTAAAGAATGTAGAGGATCCCTCCTGTCGAGGCTTTACATGACAAAGCCACTTACGTTCCTTGTAGGCACGCATCACACCAGCAGCGATAATCTTTTGCGGATGCCAAAGTTCAAAAGGAACAATACGCCCACTCTTAGAGCGAACGCTCATCATAGGTAGAAACTTGTTTGGATCCCAAAAGTCAGGGTGATCCGGGTGAATGATCGTCACTTAGTTCCGCCCTGGACAACACCAAACACGCCAAACGGCCCGCTTGAATCTAACTTTGCAGGAGCAGCAACAGGGTTCTTAGCCTCACTTGGCATCGTCTTCTTCTTCGCCTCAATAACACCACGAGCAGTAGTAACTGCTTTTAGAAGAATGTCGGTTTCGCGCGGCGAAAGATCACCATTGCACATGGCCTCAACGGCAGCCTGAGTTGTATTAAGCAACCCATCAAACGTATCCATGCTAAGACGACCATCCAAAGGATTGCTCATACTCACCTCTACATTAGACTAACAGAGTATAGTGAAACTTGATATACCAGAACTATCGGTATCGTTACAAAGTACCGACCCCTTTAATTTAGGAGATAACATGCCTCGCGCAAAGAAAGAAGCATCGGAACAACCCGCAGCACCCGCAGAAGAGAAAGCAGCGCCAGCAAAAAAGCCTGGTCGTAAAAAAGCGAAAAAGCCATTTGCGCTAATGGTTTATGCGGTAGGTCGTGAGTTTGAACTTGAGTTTGAAACCGCTCAAGCACGGCACGTTGAGATTGTTCGCTTCTCGCAACGCAGCCCTAAGGGCATGCCTGTAACCGTTTATGGCTACACCTTTATTGGTCCAGTTGTTCTTGAGTCTGTAGACCGTTAGTAGTTTCTTCCTCCTCTGGAGGGGAAAGAAAGAGAGTCAGGGCCTTGAAGGAATCCTTCATGGCCTTGATGTTTTTTTGGGCAGTCTCCCGTGCTTTCTTATGTAGAGCTTCAATCTCTAAAGCAATAGAGCAAGCCCACAACGGCTCTCTGGGATTCTTCCAGTCTACCCAACGCTTATTGTCTTCATCATAAACAGAGAACCGACCCACGTATCCGTCCCACCGGACGGTTACTGAATACTCTTTACAGTAAAGACTGACATCAGAAATCAAGTCTGCTTCAGAAAAAGCATTCTCAAGTCCGACAACATGACGAACAAGAGTCGTGTACTCTGACTTAAATGCGCTCATGCTGGTTCAGCGGCAGGCTCAGGAACAGGTTCTTCAGCAGGAGCGGGCTCTTCAGCAGGAGCAGGTTCTTCAGCGGGAGCAGGTTCTTCAACTTTCTCTTCGGCTTCATCTCCATCCATAAGATGGCAGGTTCCTAAGCTCGTAGAAATAACAACAGCGCCACCAATCAATGCGACTTTAGGATTGAGTTTCTTCCAGAGTTCTTTGAGCTTTTCCATTTTGTCTCCTAAGATAAGTCATCTTCGGTAATGAGCGTATAAGTAAATAGCTCCGCCTCAGAGGCTTTCCAAATCTTAACCGCTTCTTGCCAGTCTGCTAACCTAGCAAACACTTGGCACCCGGCAGACCACTTATCTACTCGGGTAGAGTTCTCCCCAGCATGGTGCAAATTCACACCGTACCAGCCCTCGATGCCTTCATCGTGTCCGTAATCAAGGATGTTGTCCCTATTCCCATCGCGCCAAACCCGAATGGGCGCTGCCCTCTGACACAGAGTTTCGTACTTTCCACGGTGCATATCCCACTTATAAGCACGATACTGACCCGGAACCATAATGGCTGTTCCAGCAGCACGACCATAAACCTCGGGATGTTCTAAGCAATAAGTGCCTGGATCCGTAGTGATCCGATACTTCTTGTGTTGCCACAATCCGTTGTTCACCCAAACCAGGTGCATCTCATCGTCAAAGCTGTTTGAGATGGTGTTGTCGGAACGAACACCAATGATATTGATCTGCCCATCAGTATAAACATCGTAGCCTTTCGCCTTTAGAGCTTCGATAATCTTAGGAGGTTCGTCTGAAACCTCGGGCTGCTTCGGCTCTTCTTCGGCTTTGAGAGCGCTTAGAGTGTTTGGACCCACGATGCCATCCACCCCTAGCCCAGCGGAAGACTGAAAGCGCTTTACGGCTTTTTCAGTACCACTGCCAAAGATGCCGTCTACACCAATCTGGCCGTAGCCTTTATCGTTTAGAAGCTTCTGAACTTCTTTTACGTCGTCGCCTCTACTTCCTTTTCGGAGTAGCATTGGGGGCCTCCTGTAAAGGCAGAGAACTAAATTGTCTCTTCGGGGTGGGTTCCTCAACAGGAGGCTTTTCAGTTCTAACGCTCATGCGAACAACAGTCACGGAAGACTTGTTTATTTTCCGAACTTCTGTGGAGCGGTATCTAAACGACTGAGTCTCAGTTGTCTTCATTTCTTCAGTTCTTCAAGAAGATCACAAAGCGCATCCACTGCAAAACCAATCAGTCTTTCTTCTTGTCGCTCATTGAGGATTGGAAGGTTCACATGCTCATTGATGAAGTTGATGACCCACTTTTTCTTTCGCTTCCCACTCTTTGGTTCAGGAAACATCTCCTCCGCCATGAGGATTGCTTGCTTAAGAAGTTTTCCGTATTTCATGAGCTTATCAACTTCCGAACAAGATTCTATAAATTACGGGGCTACCTGGGTTTGTGTTTCCAGCAGTTCCGCCGCCATTTGTAACGCATAGCGCTTTCAAACCAGTAGCAAACGCATGACCTTGAGGGCAAGAGAAAACCTTCACAGAACTACCAGGGCACTTGAAACTAAAGTCTGGAGCAGTAGCGCCAGCAGTAACGTCACCCGTTGTATCAAACAGTTTCAGATAAACTGCGCCACCGTTGGCCGAGTTGTCGATTTCTACTTTGTAGATCTTCCCGGCACCAGCCTTAAGAACATCAGCCGTCGATGTGGCGGTCGTTTGAATAGCGTGGGTGGTGCCAACATCTGCGACAACACCAAGAAGACTAAGAGCCATGACTACCTCACTACAGAGTTTAATTTAATGGTAACGCCCTCACCAGGGTGGCTGGAACCAGCCGTTCCTGAGGTGGTAACGGCAGCATAACTAAAGTTATTAAAAGGCATACCGTCAGCAATCAACCAGTTTACATTTCCGGTCAACTTGAAAATAAAGTCAGGTGCGTCTGATCCCACACCAACAGAAGCCTTGTCCCAGATGCGAAGGTACGTTGTTCCAGAGTTTGCTTCAAGGAACAAACAATAAACCGTAGCCGCGCCGCCAAATACATCAGCCCGAGCAGTGTTGTCTACATCACTGTCCGTAAGAAGATAATCAATCTGAGTTAGGGACTTTTTACCACTAAAAGTTGCCATCTATCCTCCTCGGCCAGAAGGTGCTGGCGTTGGTGCTGGTGGGTTTGCAGGGGGAGCGCTTTGTGGTTTCTCTGCGATTGCAGACTGAACAATGTCCAGGCAACGCTTGAGGCCTTCAGGCATGCCGTCGTCGCGAGCAATCACCTTGACGTTGTACTTCGCAGAGTTGTCAGAAGAACGGACATTCTCGCTTTTAGCTGAGATAGAGCCGTGAATCTTCACGTCTACGCTGACCGGCCCCCACCCTGCTTTGACGTGGGTGTCCATTGCAGCTTCGTAGTCTCGACTCGACTTCTCGGAAGTGCTTGACTTTACTTCCATCGTGAAGTCCACCTCTACTTCTTTTACTTGAAGAGAAGGCGTGTTCAAAATCGCAAGGATTGGAACATCAAGCTGATTGGTAACCTCGGTA
>CEUO01064114.1_pt1 | contig 27989 bp, 18 predicted proteins | sample 531391 | NCBI WGS metagenome assembly CEUO01 (sample SAMEA2622799, study PRJEB7988) | marine metagenome | isolation source: saline water (ENVO:00002010), including
TATACGCAAGCAGATGCTGTTCCTACTTCAGCTCCCTCGGTAGGAGCTGTAGGTAATTTTGGTGATATAACTTCTACAGCAGCGGGAACTGCTGGTAGTTTAGCGGGCACGATTACATCTGCTGGTGTTATCACTCTTACTGCTGGTGGCGCTGGTACTTCTGCGATTGGCAGTATGGAGAGTGCCTTAACTGTTAAGTGATGAAGCGGCTTCTGCCACTGTTATTACTTATAAGTTCCCCTGCTTATAGTGTTCCTGTGGTGCCAAATTTCTCTCAAGGCAGTATGCAGTCTACGACCCGCACTGTTTCAACGGTCGTGGAGAATATAGTTTCTCAAGATTATAATACTGGTCATCAGTATTCACTTAATGGCTCTAATTTAACGGTAAGTGGATCAACAATATCCCCTGACAGTAGCTCTGTAACTGGATCTATCAATGGACAATCACAATCATGGACTGGTTTAGACCTAACCACAAAACCAAACGTGACAATCACGAATGGAGGCCAGCCCTTTCAGTATGTGGAAACTTATCGAGGACCCGGACTATCAAACATGACCACTATTCAACGAACAACAAATATAGAAAGCACTACAGAAACTACCTCGGTCTTCTCGCAGTAGCTCTTTTATATGGTGGGAGTGCCGCCGCACAGACCAGTTCGACGGCCGCTCCCGTAGCTAACAGTAGTGGAAGTGTGACTAATATGGGAATTCAAAATCTACCCGGAAATAGTGTTACGAATCACTATGGGGGAAACATAATATGCCAAGGTCCAATGCTAACTATTTCGCCATTTGTAACAGATAGTCATAGTTATTCTATTCCTAGAGAGTATTGGTATAACGCTCCTTCTTACAATGATGATGGGTCTTTAAGTCACTATGTCGCTACGCGTACTGGGCAGAAAGATAATTTTGCCTTGAATCTAGGAGTGTCTGCTAACTTCTCAATTCCATTAGACAATTCATTACAAAGAAGATGTAAGTCTGCTGTAGATAAGCAGCTTGCTTTACAACAAGAGTTAATAAATTATAAGAGACTAGACTTCGAGATTACTAGGCTTAAGAATTGTGGTGAACTCATTCTTGCAGGGATACAATTCACAGAAAATAGCCCGTATAGAAAAATTTGTGCAGACGTACAAGTAAAACCAAAGATGGGACAGGTCTTGCCTCACAGGCATAACGTTAAATCTTTAGAGGTGGTAAACCCTTCTTCTCTCGATAAGCGTTAGCTCTTTTTTCTGATGCAGTTAAGGCTCTAACTGGTTTACCTAAAGCTTTTTTTACTCTATTAATTATTTGTTTAACGATTGGCTTTACTACTTTAAGAAGAATTGGGGTTGCCAAAGCGGCAGAAGTGGCAATAAGAGTAATACCAGTAGTAGAAACAACTTGAGGGGCAGTTGGTATAGCATTAACAATTTGTTGTGTCGTTGTTAGTTTCTTGTATTGCGTAACGCAGCGATTACCTATCAGTTGATATCCAATTATTTCTTTCCGGCCATCTTCGATTTTAGTTCCAATTTCCGCTGCTCCAACTGGCGGGCAATCCTCGATCTTCTGGGTGGGAGGTGGATCCGCTGGTGGGATGGGTGGTTGTGGATATCTTTGTTCCTCACTCTTCGGTGGATATATAAGTTCTTCTGGCGTGTAATCCATTGCGTTGTAGCTTGGATACTCCGCTTGGCATAAGACAACATTTCCTTTTGGGTCGTTAGAAAGTAATGCACTATTCTCTCTCGAATTCTTTCTTGCTTCAACACATCCGGGCATATCTATAACAGGAAAACCTAAGTCAACTGTTACTGGTACTGGTACTTGAAGAGATGTTGGCGGATTAATTATCCAAGTGCGTATAGGTTCAATCCTTGGAACCGTTATTTTTGGTATATCACTCACGTTTAAATTAGTAAATAATAACTTCTTTGCTAATATTCAGATACCTAGACCCTTCTTGCAACTACAACGGCCCTTTGCGGAGGATACCCAGAGTAAATGAAGATTAGGTCGGGCAAATACACCCAATTCTTTTCATTTATCTAGGTCATTTTGTATGGCTAACTTTACAGCTTCGCGGCTAGGTTATGTAAATAACACTGGTACTGCGAACTATGCTAATCTTAATGAATTATTCTTGAAAGTCTTCTCAGGAGAAGTGCTTTCAGCCTTTCGTAAGGCCACTGTGTTCGAGAAATTGCATACAGTTAGAACAATTGCATCAGGAAAATCAGCCCAATTTCCAATAATTGGACTCAGTTCAACTTCCTATCATACTCCGGGCACCCAGTTAACAGGCAACGCAATCAAACATGCGGAAGCTACTATAAATATTGATGACAAACTTGTCAGTAATGTTTTTATAGCAGACATCGATGAAGCCAAGAATCATTATGACGTTAGATCTCAGTACAGCACTGAGATGGGCAACGCATTAGCTTATACATTTGACCAAAATGTAGCGGCAATGGTTGCACAAGCAGCACGTACTGCAACTAACTTCAACACTGATCTCCCCGGAGGTACTCGCGTAAAGATTGTTGCTTCAAGTAAGGCAGCAATTACTGGTGCTCAGTTAGCTACTGCAATGTTCTCCGCTGCTCAACAGATGGATGAGAACAATCTGCCTGAGAACGATAGATACTGCGTCATGGCACCAGCCGAGTATTACAAACTCGCTCAGGTAACAGACGTTATCAACCGTGACTGGGGCGGCCAAGGTGCTTATGCAGACGGCACAGTATTGAAAGTAGCTGGACTACATATCATTAAGTCCAACCACCTTCCAACTACAAACCGTTCTGCTGCAACTGGTGAGAACAACACCTATCACGCAAACTTTACTGACAGTGTTTCACTTGTGTTCAACAAGCAAGCTGTTGGTACTGTGAAGTTGATGGATCTCAAGATGGAACAAACTGGCTCTGATGTTCATGCTTTATGGCAGGGAACATTTATGGTTGGTTCTATGGCACACGGTAGTGGCGTCCTTCGTCCTGACTGTGCAATTGAAATCTATACAGCAACTAGCTGATTTTTATGGGGGGCTTTGCCCCCCCTTTTACTATGCCTTTACTTAAAACAAGTCAATTAGAAGCAGTTAATAGAGTGCTTCAGATGATGGGTGAAGCTCCTGTTAATAGTTTGTCTGGTCAATTTGGATTAGCTAAACAGGCTGATGACACTCTTAAAGATGTAAGCCGTAGAGTTCAAGCAGAAGGGTGGAGTTTTAACACTGATTATCAGGTAACGCTTACTCCTGATTCAAATAAAAATGTTTTGGTAGGCAGCAATGTTAGCCGTGTAGTTGTTGATATTCTTGCTTATCCTGATTATGACATTATTGAAAAAGGAGGGAAATTATATGATCGTTTAAATCATACTTTTGAATTTACTGATGACGTAAAAGCTGATCTTACTTATATGTTGGACTGGGATGATCTGCCTGAACATGCTCGTCAATACATAATGACTAGAGCAGGTAGACAACTTCAAGAAGCAATTATAGGAAGTCCAGATCTTACAAAATTAAACTTGGCAGCAGAAGCCGAAGCAAGAACACAATTCATTGAAGAAGAAACAACGAAGAGTGAACACAATATGATTAGAGGAAATCCAAATCGGTTTGGTCCTCTAAGTACATATATGCCGGGTCGTGCAGTCATTAGGTAACTATGCCATTAATTAGCAGCACTATTCCCAACTTAATTAATGGGGTTAGTCAACAACCAGCAGCATTAAGACTTGCCTCTCAGGCTGAATCAGTTGTTAACTGTATGCCCAGTCCTGTGGAGGGTTTAAAGAAGCGACCTCCGATGACTCATATCGGTAGATTGTTTACTGGTAGTGCAGGAAGTACGAGACCTTTTACTACGATTGTTGATAGAGATGGAAGTATTCAATATCTTGTCTTTATTCAAGATGGAGATATTAAAGTCTTTGGATTAGATGGAAGTGTGAAAACTGTTAATAAGCCAAATGGAACTGGTTATTTAGATATATCTAATACTGCTGATCCTTCTGAACAATTCAGAGTTGCATCAGTGGCTGACTATACTTTTATTGCAAACAGAGAAAAGACAGTTACTACATTTTTCCAAGATGGAGTTACTTATAGCCAATCAGGTACAACTGTTACTGTTACTTCGACCGCACATGGGCTTACAACTTCTGATCGGATCTCAATAGATTGCACTTCAGGCTCAGGTGTAGATGGGAAATATAGTGTGGCTTCTGTACCTAATGCAAATAGTTTTACTTATACAGCAGGGACTTCTTTAACAACAAGTGGGAATGGTGCATATAACGTAATGACTTCTACCTTTGGCACTAAGTCAATGGTATTTATTAAAGCAGCAGATTATTCAGGGACATATCGAGTTAAGATTAAAAATGCTGCTGGCACAAGCACTCTTGCAGATGTTAGTTATACAACAGCAGCAGTAGGTGGTGCACAGCCTGACACCTTAACTATTGCAACTAATTTAAGGAATTCACTTGCTTCAGCATTAAGTAGTGGATGGACATTTACTGTTGTTGACTATGTTATTCAAATTGAAAAGAATGATGGTGGTGATTATCAATTAGAAAGCTCAGACACTAAAACTGGAACATTTACTAAAGCTATTAAAGGAACGATAGATACTATTACTGATCTTCCAACATTAGCTGAACATGGTTTCATTATTAAAATACAAGGAACGAAGACGACTCAATTAGATGATTACTATGTAAAGTTTGAAACTTCTGCTGGCAGTGGTACTGGAGGAGGAATTTGGAGAGAGACTGTTGCTCCAGATATCAATAGAGGATTTAATCCAAAGACTATGCCGCATGTTTTAATACGAAATGCAGATGGTAGTTTTGATTTTAAAGAATTTGATTGGTCGTATAGAATTGCAGGAGATGAAACAACAACAAGTAATCCTTCATTTGTAAATAGTAAAATACAAAATATAAATCTATTTAGAAACAGACTTGTATTCTTAGCAGATGAAAATGTAATCCTTTCTGCGGCTGATAGTTATGACCGATTTTGGCCCGAAACTGTCCAAACTATTGTCGATAGTGATCCTATTGATTTGGTTACTGGTGGTACTGAGATCAATTTCTTAACCTCTAGTCTTGCCTTTGCAAATACACTTTTATTATTTAGTCGTCATGGTCAATTTAGATTAGATGCTGGTAGTACAACGATAGGCACAAGTCTTACTCCTCGGACTGCAAATGTTACTGCTACTACTAGCTTTGAGATGGCTGCAAGTGTTGATCCAGTAGGTGTTGGTAGAACTATTTATTTTGCTATTCCAAAGGGAGAATATACTGGATTAAGAGATTTCTTTTTACCTGATTCAACTGGTGGTGTTCCTTTATCTGAAGAAGTAACATCATCTGTTCCTCGATATATTCCGGGTAATTTAACTAATTTAATTACATCTGTTTCTGAAGAAACAATTGTAGCAATATCGAAGGATCAACCTAAACGTATATATATGTATAATTTCTTTTTTGAAGATGATAACAAGCTTCAATCTGCTTGGTCTTATTGGGAAGTTAAAGGAGCAAAAACTATATTAGGAGCTGCAATTTTAGATAGTGATATGTATTTAACTATTCAATATAGTGATGGTGTTTATTTAGAAAAAGTTGCATTACGTCCTGAAACTGTTGATACAGGGAGCACAATAGAATTATTAGTAGATAGAAAAGTAACTGAAACAAGTTGTTCTACTGCTGTTACGAACCCCGGAGGATTAGGAGTACAGACAACAATTACTCTCCCTTATCCAATGGCAACTACAGGAACAATGGCAGTAGTAGGAAGAGATGTGAGTGGTAATACTATCAGTCATGGTCAAGTGATTAGTCCTACAAGTGAGACCTTGGCAGGAGGTGCAAGTGGCAATGGAACGATGGTAGTCAAAGGAGATTTAAGTTCAGCAAAGTTTTTTGTTGGGGAGTTGTACGACATGGGATATGAATTTAGTACACCTTATTTAAAAGAAGAGCCTCGCGGTGGTGGAATTGCTGTTGTTGCTGGACCCAAACTACAAATTCGGACTTGGGCTGTTGTCTTTGACGATACATCACACTTTGTTTTACGAGTAACTCCTGCGGGGAGAACTGCCAATGATTATCCTTACAATGGAATATCTGTTGGTACAAGTCCTCCATCATTAGGAACTCCCGGAATTGGCACTGGAAACTTTAGAGTCCCTGTAATGGCAAGTAGTCTTGATACTAAAATTGAGATTATTAGCAGCAGTCCTGTTCCTTGCAGAGTTCAATCGGCAGAATGGGAGGGATGGTTACAATCACGATCAAAACGACTTTGAAACACGCTGTTTCCATACGACCTTCTGTTATTCAGGACGTGATAGACGTTGCTGAAGGAATGAGAAGTGAGGACAAAGCAGAAGTCTATGCTCTTTCTGGTGACACTCCCAAGGGAGGCTTATTATGCTGTTATCTAGCAAGTAAACCATGTATCACCATGACAAGTAGACATGGATATTTATTAGGAATGTATGGAGTTATTCCAGAAAGAGATGGAGTGGGTAGGATATGGATGTTAGGTCGAGAAGAAATGACAAAGGATAAGATAGATAAACTTAGTTTTTTAAAACAAGCGAAGATTCAAATAGAGAAATTAAACAAAAAGTACAAAGTATTATTTAATCAAGTAGATGCAAGAAATCAAGTACATGTTGATTGGATTCGTTGGATGGGGTTTACTATTATTAAGAGACATTCCAAATGGGGATTTGAAGGTCGTCCTTTCTATGAATTTGTGAGGATCTAACTAAATGTGTGGAGTTGCCGCTGCTATTGGTATTGGTAGTGCGATCCTTGGGATCGGTTCTCAATACATGGCGTATCAGCAAGCTAAAGCTGATACTCAGTTTTATAACGATCAAAGGAATCTTGAATGGCAAGCGGCTTCTTTACAAGCTGAGAGCAATAGAGCAACTGAAACGGTAAGGAAAACTATGAATAAAACGTTTCAGGATCAAACAAGAGATATGGCTGATATTGCTTTTCATAATACTTCAACTGGAATTACTGTTAATCAACAGCAACTTCAGTTGGCAACAGCTCAGAAGAAGCAAGAAACAACTATTGAATCATGGAAAGCTTCTGGAAAAATCCGATCTCAAGGAAGGATTGGATTAACAGTTGACTCTTTATTAAATGATATTGCAGCACAAAAAGGTGCTGCTGATTGGTTGACGAGTCAAAATTTGGCATTCAGTTTCAGCAAGACACAGCAAGATCGAAAGGTTGCAGGTGCTTCAAGAGGACGACAGATTGCTAGTGCGAAAGATTACATTGAGACAACGTATCTTGATCCTGTTAAACCACTGGAGAAACGAGCACCGGGATTTGGTCAGTATGCTTTAGGCATGGCAAGTAGTGCCCTAGGGGGATTCTCTACCTATTCTCAAATAGAACAATTAAGGCTTGATAAAGGTCTTACGGCTGGAGGTTGGAGCTTAACAAAACCAAAGGTTTCATAAATTATGGCACGTTATTCACTCGGCAAATCTACAGGCAGTACAGGTAAACAAACCTCTCAGAAACATACGCCTGTTGGAGATACTTTAGGGGCTCAAAATGTTACCCCTATTGAAGAAATAAGGAAGCCTCAACTTGTACCTCAGAAATGGCAAGGTAATACTTTTATCAGTAATCCAAGTCCAACATTAGTACCGCAATTAAAGCTTCCAAGTGTTAAAGGTGTTATTCCAGAACCTAATAGAGATTTTGCAGAATTAGCAAAAGCTCTTTCAGTTTTTGATACTAACTTAGTTCAATTTACAAAAGATAAAATTAACCTAGGAGATGCACAAAGAAAATATTGGGATAAGGAAGCAGAAAGAATTATTGGACAAAATCCGGGAGGAGAAGGTAGTGGAACGGCAATAGAACAATTAGGTTCTTTACAATCAAGTTTAAATAAAATAGCAGAATTAAAACCGTATACTCAAGAAGATGTAGATGCTGGAACTGTTAAAGCAGATCAGATTGGTAAATATCCAGATGGATATACTGTTGAAACAGTCGAAAGTGCAAGACATCAAGTTAATTATATTAAATCTAATAGTCGATTATCAGAGGCTATACAGTCTAAATATAAAGAAAGAGATTATTTATCTAATGCGGCAGCATTGGCTACTGAACAGAAAACTGCCACTATCAGAGGTACAAAAGTAATTAAAGAAGATGATGGAAAAGGAAATATGATTGAGAGAACAATTGAAGTTGATATTCCGATTCATACTTTATCTCCTAATGATCCAAGATATAGAAGCTATGTAGATAATTTTTTAAACAGAAAAGGCATTGACTTAAATGGTTTTGAATATAACAATATTAAAGGGAAACTTATTCAATATAGAACTAATGCTTATACATCTCAATCTGCTAATTATGCCGTTCATCTTGATAATGAGATGTTTGGACGTATTGTTGAGACAACAACAGATATAGGAAAGAAACTTGCTAATAATCAAATATCAATAGAAGACGCAACACATGAGGTGCAAGAATTACTTGAAGCCATGCAAATACATGGAACAAATGCGGAGAATAAAAAGAAATTCAATGAAGAATTAGCGACTAATCTTATAGCAGCTTTTTCAAAAGGAAGTGAGAGTGGTTATAGCGATCCAACAATAATTAAAAGTATTCTTAATGGTTTAATGATTGGACCAAAACAATCAAGGGTATCGCTTAAGGGTGTAAGGAATGATAAACAATTATGGGTTAATGAATTTGAAGTTGGTTGGATAGACGAAAGATATAATGATGCACTTCAAAGAATAAAAGGACATGATGAAAAAGCACAAAAGAATTTAAATTCAAAGGTTGCTGGTATAGCTAATACAAATTACGAGAAAAATATTCAACCATTGTTATTTGAAAATGGTGACTTGGCACCAGAAAATATGAATATAGCAATACTGAAGTTGAGAGAGTGGGAGAAGGAACAACTAGAAGTAGCGAAGACAGTTGAAGAGCAAGACGCAATTCAGAAAGCAGTTAAGAATCTTGAAGGTATTATCTATGGAAATTTTGCTGGTGATTATAAAAATGATTCAGCAATGTTAAATAGATTATTTTATGAAGCTATTGTAGATCCTAGTAAAATGGGAAGGTTTAAATTTTATTTAGGTGAGTTTAATTCAAGGTGGGCTGGTTATAGTAAGGCTGATGATCTTTCTCAAAAGTTATTAGTTCGTTCGGAGAATATAAAGAATCAAAGTAGAGAGAAAGTATTAGATGTATTTAATGACACTTTAAATAAAATAGAAAAATGGTATGTAGATAAGTATGGTTTATTACCTAATTCAGAAGGGGGAGGTAGTAACTTAGAAGAACAATCTAATTGGACGATAATGAAGATGAATCTTCTAAATAAGATTTATACTGAATTAGGTCCAAACCCTTCGGAGGCAGAGATAGCAGCTAAATTAAAAGAAATAACGGGCATGTTTAGTGGTCCCCTTGGCGGTGTTATGGGTACAAGTGATAAAGAGATAAAGATAGCACTTCCCTTTTTACAACCTTTATTAGATGGAAGAAGAATAGATTATGGTCCTCGATATGAAGATGGCCCTCGATTTAAAGGTGATGGCAATACTGCTCTTTCAACTTTTAATGCTACTTATGATCCTGAAAATACAGGTAATACAAAGTTAAATTGGGAAACAAGGCGAGATATTAAAAATATATTTGAGAGCACTCAATCTTTCTTTGATGTAGATACTCTTAGAGAGTTAGCAGACACAATATTTGAAAAAGATGGGACAAAAGAAATCAACTTCGATCCTCGTCTAAAAGTATTAATTAATAATCTACCCGGAAATTATAAAGGGAAAGTTGGTCAGTTCTTTTTAAAAGAATTCGAGAAGCATGGGGTAAAGCTAGACGAAGAGTACAAGACATTGATAACAGGTCTTGATAATGTAGAGATCAGTAGTCTCCTCCTTAGCGGCTCTTACACTGTTTAGTTATGCCATTTGAAACAAGACAGGTTGACGGTGAAGACGTTCAGTATTACGTCGCCCCTAGTAAGGAGCTGCCAACAGTCCTGAATAGCAAACCAATAGAAGCTTCTAGTCCTTCTGGCTCTACAGAGGAAGTTGTACCGTTTGATGGAAGTGAAGAGATTAATGTCTTTAATACAGGAGACTTTGCTGGCTTCGACTGGAATTCTGGATTTGATGCTTCAACTGAAATAGATGTACCTCCGCAGATTGATTACACATATACGCCACCAAGTGAGGCTGAGATATATGCAAGGGAAAATAATCTTGTTACTAGAGAAGATTTAAATGCTCATCTTGGTACTATTGATTCACAGTCAGAAGTTCTTAGAGTTCAGAAATTATTTAATGAGGAATATGGAGAAAAGCCAAAAGGAATTTTAAATACTAATTTTTTAGCAAAAAGTTATCAGGCAAGTGCATATAAAGGAGGAGAAGGATTCGGGTCGAATCTAGAGGGATCATTAGCAAGAATAGGCATTGGGCTAGGAGAAACAGTATTTGATACAGTACCAACGAGTTTATATAACCTTGCTGCGACACCAGCTCCGGGTCAAAAATATTCAGCTAATTTAAGTTTTAGTGGTGAAGATAATCGTGCTCGTTGGGATGTTTTTGGAGGGATTCAAGATTGGACAAATAAACCATTAATTCACAGTTCAGATTTAGATCTTACAAATTTATCTAAGGAAAACTTAACTGAAGTAAATCCACTAAAGACATGGATTTATGGTGAAGCTCCAGTGGTTGACATGACTCTCATGTCTACATTTGGTCAGAGCAGTAATCAAATGGTTGGTGCAAGTATCTGGAAGGATGGACAAAGATTCTTTTTAGATCAAGAACAATTAGCACAGTTAAATGTTACTGGTAAAGATTTAGTTAGTTTTGGAGGAGATTATACTAATCGTGCTTTAGCGGCTGGATTAGGAACAGAGAATCAGTATCAGAAAATGATACCGAATTATCTAGCAATTGCGAAAGCAGATCTAGATAAAGTTGGAGGCGTTGAAAGATTGCTAGCAATGGGATTCGAGCAGCGTCATATAAAAGAAAAGAATTCAACTACATGGTTATTAGGCCCAATAATTCCCGGTGATTTAATGGATGAATTATTTCCAGATGGAAATTATCCTAATAATGGTGAATTATTTCTTAAACCAAATGATGATGGTTTACTTGAAGATATTTATTTTGGTGGTCGTTCTTATACACCCGCATTATCTGGAAGCACCTCTATGCTTGGTCGCCTTCCCGGCATGGGATGGCTAAAAACACCAGAATATGATTGGCAAGGCTTTAATAATTTAAATCTAACTACTCCTTATTTAGGAAAAGATTCAGTAATTCAACAATATGCAGAAAGCTTTGCTGGCCCATTAATTTTTGAATTGGGATCAATAATTTCGTTAAAAAGGCCTATGGGAAAATTTGCTCATCTTCCGGGTACACAAAAATATCAAAGACTAATAGAGAGTGGCAGAAGATTAAGAACAAGCCCAATCCTTAGTCGTAATTTTTTAAAAGGAACTGGTCAAAGTTTAGTTGGTCATACAAATCTTGCTTTCCGAGAATTTGCAATAACTGGTTTAGTTACTAATTACTTTTATAACAGTGGTGAGACAGTAGCGGGTGGTACTAATTCCCCTCAATTAGCAGAACAAATATGGGGTCCGGATCATTTCGCTACTAAGTTATTAAGTGTTTTAGGAACAACTAGATATGACAGCACTGCGCAGAGGAATGCTAAAGGTGTAGTTGAAGATATATTTCTCTATGGTCCTTTGGGTATTTTCATAGAAGGCGTTGGAGTTGGTGGAAGAGGTCTTTGGAATGCACCGGGCTTTTTCGGTCCTTCTATTGATATGGGTATAACTAAAGGTATGAATAGAATAAAATTTGATCAAAGAGGTAAACCAAGATTTAACTTTAATAATCAACTGAGTATTGAGGATATTTTTTCTGGTGAATATAAATCTATTTCTGAGAGATTCGATGAAGGTTTAGCAGAACAGCTTTCTCTTTCTAATGATGATTTAAGAGCAATAGCTACTATTAAAAAAGATTTAAAACCAATAGTATCTAAAATTTCTAATACTTTGGTAAATGGAGTAAGAATAGAAGCGTTACAAGCAAGACTTAAAAGATTAAATGAGATTAATAAATTAGATTTATCAAAAGAAAGAGTAAAGAAAACTTATACTAGACCTGAAAGTGGAGCGACTCAAGCTGAAGAAGGAAGTCCTTGGAGACAATTCACAGAAACAAATCAGAGAAAACCTTTATGGGAACAGGGTTATACAGAACAAAAAGACCTTGATTTAAAGAGAGAAGGAAAATTAGATCAAGAAATCAAAGCTGTTGAGAAAGAGATTGCCGAAGCAGAAGCTCGTTTTGGTGAAGAGATGGAGAGTCTTGAAGAAACAGTTGTTAGATCACAAGCATCAGTTACACCTCCACAAAAACAATCATTAGTAGAGCAGGGTGTAGATCCTAACTTTGCTCCTCCTATTCCATCAGAGATTCAGAAATTACCAGTACAGGAAATAGATGTTGCTCCTCAATACTTCCAAGTTAAAAGATCTGGACGTGAGGCAAAGGCTGGAGTCAGTGGTTCGCTTGCTGGCTCTGGACAGTTTGAACCTATCCTTAGTGGAGTCGTTAGTGTTTGGCGTGATAGACAGGGACAGATTGGACCTGCTGGAAAGGTCTATATTGTTGATGGACATAACAGATTAGATCTTGCAAGACGTTCAGGTACAGAAGCTATAGACGTTAGGTTTATTGAAGTTGATACACCAGCAGAAGCAAGACAAATTGCAGCAATGCAGAATGTTGCTCAAAGTCAAAGTACCGTTGGAGGACTTCAAGCTCTTGATGTTGCCGATTATTTAAGAGAAGAAGGAGCTAGCCTTGATGATTTTGCTGCAAAAGGATTAAATCTTAGAAATAGTCTTGTAGAAGAAGCTGTTCAATTACAACGACTACCTGATTTCTTATATAAAAAGTTTAAGGCTGGAGAGATTGACAAGGCTAAGGCTTTTGCTTATGGATCAGTACCCGGAATTCCACCAGAAGTTATTACGGATCTTTATAAGATTGCTTCAAAAGGTAGATGGGGTGCGCCTAAAATTGAACAAGCAATGTTCATGGCAAAGAATGCAACTGTTGCTATTGAAGAAGGAATTATTCCCGGATTAAGTTCTTACTTTAGAGGTTCAGATATTAAACAATTATTAGCTGCAAGAGTAGAAGTTACAAAACAATTACAGGCCAAGGTTAAGACGTTAAGAGTAGCTTCTAATCTTGAGCAAGCCAGCATATTAGAAGGAGTAGCAGGTACTAGAGTTAATGTTAAAGGTAGTCAAATTGAAAGATTACAAGCTAAAGCCATACTTAGTAGCTTTAATCAATTAGCTGGATTAGAAGGTGAACTTACAGGATTATTAAAAGAAATAGCTTCAGAAATTAAAGGTAGAAATGTTAAGGCATTAGTAGAAGAAAGATTACCTGAGATTATTAATGCACTTAAAGTTGAGTCTCAAGGAAGGAAGCCACCTAAGACTGAATTAACTGAAGCAATAGAGAAACAAGTCGAGACAAGAACAAAGAAGGCTAATCAAATTCAAGCAAGACAAATAGAAGAAACAGTACAAGAACCACCTAATCAGAAAACAATTGAAGCTGAACAATCTCAGGGGATCTTAGATATTGTTCCTACTTCAGATCAAACTCTTGATAGGGTTCCTAAAAAAATACAAGAGACATTAAACAAGATCAATGAAGAACAACAAGGAAAAGAACTTGATCCTTGGGACACAATTGATCCTAAGGATCAGACTCTTGAGGTTGAAGGGAAAAGAGTTGATGAACCTTTCAGAGAATTTTTCACTACAAAAGAAGGGAGTGATTTGATAGAAGGGAAAGATATACCTTCATCAGAATTAGTCCCTGTAAGTGAAGCATTAGGAAAGGTTGATCCAAGAACTCCATTAAGTTTCTTTATTAGATCAGCACCTAAAGGAGAGCAAGCAAAAATAGCTATTGATCGTTTGGTTCAAGCCTTTGATAGTTTTGCCGATACTGCTCCGGGAGGCCCGAATAGAACAGCAGGTTTGGGACCAGTAAATACTGTTGGTGATTTATTAAAGTTATTAAATATTGGAAGAGTAGCTATAGAAGAAGGAGTACAAAAAGGATTGAGAGATGCAGAAACAACAGAAGCATTTAGAAGACAGATTGCTCCTTATTTAACTAAGGCCTCTAAGTTGGCTATTGAGAGGGCAGTAGCAGATATTGACAAGGTACAGATATATTTAAAGGCACTGCAATTTGAAATTCAAGATAAACTTAAAGCCGCTCAAGATAATATCTTGGCAGCAGGTGAAGAAGCTGATACTCAGTTAGCACGAATAGATGAATGGGAAATGCCTAAGTTTCTTTCTAATACATTGAAACGACTAGGTTATGAGGATATAGGTAACAGAGTTTACTTTGAAGAGTCTCCTACATTTAATGATAGTAAAACACCTAGAGTTAAGTTTGGCCGTCCAAAGCCTACCTATGCAGAAGGTAGAACAAAGATGGATCTTGAGTTTGAATCAGATGTAGATTTAGCTATTTATATTGTTACTTCTGGCAAGCCAAGTAAGAACCGTGCTTTATATCTTAAATGGTTAACAGAAGAGCTAGGAATTCCAGAAGATTATTATACAGCCCGTGGAGAATTGATGAGAATGGAGATGTCAGAGAACCTTGAGGGTGGCGGTCTTTATCGTGTAGAAGATACTAGATCTTGGGAGAACCGTTCATATATTGAGTACATGACGTTTGATATTGAAGATGAACGTATAGGAAAAATTCAATCTGAAAATGATAAAGAACTACTTAGACAATTAAAAGAACTGCAAGATCCGAAGCGACCTGAAGATCCATTAAAGCCTGTTTGGTTAAAAGAAGGAAGAGATTTTTCAGATGCAGGTGACTTCCCAAGATACCAACGTCATATTGCTCAATTTGGTGATCGCAATGTTCAAGCATTACTTAGAGGACCAATAGCAGAACCACAAGTACAGGCTGTTATAGAAAAAATAATTACTAGAATGGCTCCTTATGTAGAGGTTCAACAGCCACTTGCTTATATGGCAAGGGCTGGAGATATTGCCACGAAACATAAAGGTACAAAAGTTACTGATCCTAATGAACTTCGTTTTGTACGTGGTCTTCACAGTCCAATACATAATTTAGTAATGGTTGCCCGTTATATAGGTAGTCATCCTTTATCTATAGGAGACAGAATTTGGACTGCATATCACGAAGCTTGGCATGCTGTGATGAGAAGACATATGACTAAAGCAGAGTTCAGACTTTTATTAGAAGGGAAGAAAGAGCTTGAGCAAATTGCCGCAAGAGTATCACCTAGTAAGGCTGATCTTATTCTTAAAGGTAAATATGATTTCTCTGAAGTAACTGCTATGGCTGCTTCAGGATGGGATGTTTATAAGAAGCATGTAATTAGACCGGGGATGCCAGAACCTACTTGGGCGCAACCTATCTTAAAGATGAGAAAGCTTATTAAAGCAGTAAGAAGATTTATCTTTGGCTTAATGGATGGAGATACTCCTGCTTATAAAACTTGGGATGAAGTCTTTGAAGCTGGTATGTCTGGAGAATTAGGTAAGCGTGGTGTAGTAGGTGCTAAAAATAAATTCCAAAGAAGTTTCTGGATGGGAGGCAATGAAAATAGATTCTATGAATTTGGGCCAAACTACGGTAAGACTAAAGGTGCAAATGAAGGAATAGATTATCAACCTGCAACAGATATGCCTGATGGATCAGATATTCCTGATCTATTAAAGAGAGTTAAGGAAAGAATAGATGAAGGTAATATGAACTTTAGAGAAGCGATTGCTGCTGAGAATCAAAAAACAATTAGAAGAACAATTAGTAGGTCAGGTAAAACATTATATGTAGGAATGGATGGAAGAGACTTAGCTCTTACTAATAAAGTTTTAGAAGATACTGTAATGGCTCATTATGGAGATAGAGCAGGTTTTAGTGGAGTAGCTAAGAATGATTTAGGGAATATCGTAAAGATGGCAAGAGAACAATTACGAGGTACTAATTTTGATATTGAAACGACAATTCGTTTATATGAAGAAGCTAGAGGTGGCAATATTCAATCAGAAAGAGACATCATAACTCATGTAGCATTGTTAATACATAGAGATCAGAACTTATATGTATTAAAAGAATTAGCTTTAGAGGCTTCAAAAATAAGTGAAGGAATGTCTCAAGCTGACAAGTTAGATATTGCTAATCGTATTGTTGCTGTATTCCAGAATCAATTAATGCTGGATCAAGCCTTTGTTTCTGCAACAAGAAAGTGGGGACAACTTGGTAGGGCAACACAAATAGATATTGAAAATATTGAGACTGCATTACCAACAGGAATGCCGTTAACTAAACAATTAAATAAGGGTGATGTTGAGATGGGTTTAAAGACAGAAGATGGAATAGCAGGTGAAGGTGCATATTTCACAACAAGTACATCTACTGATGGATTTACTGGTCAATTACCTTCTGATGTTTTCATTGTCGATCTTCCTACTACTGGAAGAAGTCTTTCTGATTTTATGGAAGATATTAATCTTGATAAACCTAAAGATGGATTTAACTTATCAAAGGCTCAAAAGGAAGGATTAAGAGCATGGGCTGCTGATAATAATTACAGTGGAATTAGATTTGAAGGAAAAGGTGGAGAAGATGTTGTTGTTGTATTTGATATTAATAATGCAAATAGAATAATAGATTCAGATGTCGCAAAGTTCCCTGCAAGAAATGGGCAGCAACCAACGATGAGATCTTTATTTGAAGAAGCAGCTCTTAAATCAGGCAAGTTAATTGAAAAGAAATTAACTCCAGAACTGGCAGCACAACTAAAGAGTGGTAAGTTCTCACCAGAGTTGGAAGCAATCATTGATGAGATACAAAGAGCTGTAATGAATCTTGGTAATTCTACAGAAATAGAAGCTAAGTTTTATATGGAAGATTTATCAGATTTAATAGCTCAAACTCCTAACGGAAAGTTAACTCAACGAGCAATAACAAATTACATTAGAAATGCACAGTTTATGAGAGCTAGTACCTTTGCGAAAGTATTAGGTGGTGGTGCATTTAGGGCAGCAACAATGCCTATGCAGCAATATGTAGGTGCGTGGCATGAAAGCAGAAGACATAGAAAGAATTATCTTGAGAGTGGGAAAACAGATATGAATTCTTTACAGCAATGGGAAATGGCTGAATACAGAATGGAATTAAATAAGAAACTATTGAAGTTATATGCACATGAATTACCAAACATGCTGAGATTGGCAAGACTTTCCTTTAAGCATGATGAAGTATTTGTTAACTTACATAGAGGATTCTTTGAGGATGCAAGAGATTTTCAAGATCCTCAACTAGATAAAGACTTTTGGAAAAATACAAAAGAAGGGGGTGGAGGTTATGAAGCAGTAGGAGCAGGAGAGATGGAGTATCAATCAAGAGTGTCACAACAATTTGAATACAGAAAGAGAACTCTTAGAAAGAAACAAACAGGAGATGAATGGTATTTAAAACCAACATCTTCATGGACAGCTTTATCTTGGAAATATATTTCTGAGATGTTACGAAGTGGTGCAAGAAGAGGAATGGGTTCAATGGATAGTTTCCTTAATGCAATGGTTGGTCCTTCAATGGAGAAGATTCGATTAATGGAAATGGAAGTAAATGAATTAACAAGGAAAGGAGAAGTATTAACACCAAGAAAAGAATTAGAAATAGAGAATCGTGTTAATGAACAATTGAAAAAACTATGGGTTGATATAGAAATCAATGGAGAATTAGTTAAGGATGGATACTTTGATAGTCCTTATGCTAAAAATGCAATGGATTATGTGAACTTTACTGATGATATAGATGTAGATATGGCAAAGAAAACTTATCAATATGGAGTAAGAAAAGCACAAGAACAGGGATATACTAATAATGCAGAAGTTGTTAGATATGCAGAAGATTATGTGAAAGGAAAATACGACAAGATTAATCCTAATGCTTATCAAGGTCCAGCTAAAGATCAAGTAGAGGCAGCTTTTTCAACTACACGGAAGCTTGTTAATACTCCTTCAGCAGCGATAAGATTCATGGAAAGTAGATTACCTATCGTTGGTAGTATCATCCTTACTAATAGGACTCCTTTAAATATTGCTAAAGCGACAATTCGTTATACGGGAATGGGTCAGCATATTGTTGATAGTGCATGGAGAGATATAAACCATGAGGATTTATTTATTAGAGAAAGAGCTTTAGGAGAATATTCAACTGGACTATTACTTTTAACTTCAGGCTTAGGTCTTCTAGCTACAGGCCATGTTCAACTTAGTGGATCAGAACCACTAGGATTAAGAGAAAGAAAAGAGAGAACGAATCTAGGTATACAAAGCAATTCAATTAGATTCAAAGCACCTTGGGGAGAATGGAGTCCTTGGTATAACATTGAAATGTTTGATGCTGCTTCAACTATTTGGGGAGTTCTTGGATCTTATGTAGAAGGGCTGAAGAAAATACCAGTTGAAGAATATGGGAATTTAGATATGCCGGGAGATCAGGCACTTGCTCATGCAGGTATTCATGCGTCAGCTCTAATGTATGCACTGGGACAAATGGGAGCAGGACAAATAACCAAGAGTACAATGGAGTCTTATAAGAATATTGCTGATTTAATATCAGGTGGTCTTGCTAAAAATGATTCAGGGATTAATCGTTCAGGCTTCGGATCTGGTCAAGCTGCTTTAGAGAAGATCATTGCCAAATTCATACCGGGCTTTATAACATCAGGGGGTCAACAAATAGATCCAACAAGAAGAACAATTAGTGAAACTTATATTGATACAGGAGTACCTATAGTTAGTAACATTGTAGATCCTGTATTAGAAACTCTTGCTAATACAATTAATGAGATAGCAAGAAAGACTCCATACTTATCACGAACACAACCACCTCAGTTACATCCAACAACAGGAAACCCCCTTGTATATGATGGAACTATCGGACTAAAGACTACTGAAAACCTAGCTCCTTTTGGAGATGTAACTAAATTTTTATATGGAGCATTTAGCCCTACAGGTGCAGTAAGACAGTTAACTCAATCTACTGATGTGGTCGATCTTGAGTTCGCAAAGTTATATGGAAAGGGTGCAAACTTTACTATCTATAGCAAACGAATGATAGATATTCCTGATAGACAAATGACACAGAAAGAATTAAATCAATTAATAACTATAGCAACACAAGAAGTAGAGATAGGTGGAATGAAGATGCACGAATATTTAACTTGGGTGATTACTAAAGATCCAAAATATAATGCTTTACCTAGTGCTAATAGAGAAGAAGTAGATCTTCAAGGTAATCCAGTTCCATATCAACCGCCTTCAAGAGGAGTGGTGCGTGACAGAATTAAGTATTTAGAGAATGTAATTGATATGTTTATCAACGGTGCGCCCGGTGCGGAGACAAGTCCTAGAACTCAGAAAGCAATAGGTAGTGCCAAACATATATGGTTAATGAGAAATCCTGAAGTGCTAGGTAAGATACTAGGAATTAAAAATGTTGAAAAAGTTAGAGACTTTAACATATCTATGGGAGCATTTGATTCGTCAACTTATGGTCCACAAGCTAGTCTGGAGCAATGGAGACTCCTAACTGCTGATCCTATTACCTAAGTTCCATGGCTTACGCATTCAACATCTACTCAGCAGGGAGTAGCCAAACTGACTACACAATTGCTTTCCCTTATATCAAAGAGGAGCATGTAAAGGTTTATGTAAACTTTGTTGATACAAGTTTTACATTTCATAATGCAACTACGGCACGATTAAGTAGTGCCCCTGCATCTGGTACCCGTGTTGAAGTTAGAAGAGTTACTCCTCCTTCTGCTGTGCTTGTTGACTATGCAGATGGTTCGACTCTTACAGCTAGCGACTTAGATACAAGTAATCTTCAGCATCTATATCTTGCACAAGAAGAGAAAGATAATAATGAAAAGGGTTTATCTATTAGTGCAACAACAGGATTACCAACACTTAACAGTCAACGATTAACTAATGTTGCTGATCCTACAGGTGCTCAGGATGCAGTAACGAAAGCATACCTAGAACGTACTGGCAGTATTACTTCTACTCAAATTGCAAACGGGACAATAGTTAATGACGATATTGCAAACACAACCATCACAGCGGCAAAGATAGTTAACGATACTATTACAGGAACTCAAATAGCAGCGAATGCAATTGGGCCTTCAGAGTTAAGTGCAAACTCAGTTGGTTCAAGTGAACTTGCAGATGATGCAGTAGATAGGGCAGCGATTCTTAATGATGCTGTTAATGGAGACAAGATTGCAGATGACTCAATTAATTCTGAACATTATGTAGATGCAAGTATTGACCATCAACATCTATCTAACGACTGTATTGATGGAGATAACATTCAAGATGACGTAGTTAATTCAGAGCATGTTGCAGCAGGTTCTTTAGATAACGAGCATTACGCAGCAGGTTCAATAACTTCAGATAAATTAAATGCTGCAACTGTTGTTACGGCTAGTGAACAAGCAGCGGCAAGTGCAAATGATACGTCATTCTTTACCACTTCAGCTTCTGACGCTCGTTATTTCAATATTAGTTCTGGAGATACAATAAAAGATGGCCAGTCATTTCCTGATAATGACACAACCATTGCAACTACAGCAGCAATTAATGACAGGATTATTGATTTAATTGAAGAAGTTGGTGGCTTTGTTCCTCTTGTTTCAGAAGCAACATTCCCTGCGGCCAATCCAGATATTAATAATGGACCGGGCACTATCATTTCAGTTGGAACTTTAAGCACTACCTATACACCTAGCAGTGGAACATGCACAATTCCAGACTCAACTCTGACTAATATATCTGGAAGCAATGTAACAATTACGGACTGTGGAAGTACAACTTTAAGCGCAGGATTTGGAATCTTAGTTGAGACAACTACTACTCTTCATACTTATAAATTCCATCGCTTAGTGCCCAAGGCTACTGAGGTTACAACTGTTGCAGGGATATCAGGAAACGTAACTACAGTTGCAACTAACAATGCAAACGTAACAACAGTCGCTACTAACATTGCGAATATAAACACGGTCGCAACAAACAATACGAATATTACAAATGTTGGCTCGAACATTTCGAATGTTAATACGGCAGCCACCAATCTTGCTGATATTGAAAACTTCTCAGATGTTTATCAAATAGCTACTTCTGCTCCTACTCAACGAACAGATAGTGGATCATTAGCAACAGGAGATTTATGGTTCGACTCATCATCTAATAAACAGATGATGGTTTATGACGGATCAGCGGGTGATGGCTATTCAGCAATGACTCCATCTCAAGCAACATTAGATGATATTGCTGTTGTCTCAGGAAACATTACATATATAGAAGATCTTGGATTAATTACTGAAGCTCTTTCAACAGGAACAGGAAATAGTATTGAAACTTGTGCTGACAATATTACGAAGATTCAAACTTGTCATACAAATATCGCGAACATAAATACAGTGGCTGCCGATCAAACAGATATTGGTGCAGTAGCAGGGAAAGCAACAGAGATAGGAAGACTTGGAACAGCAGCGGCAGTAGCAGATCTAGCAATTCTTGGAACAACAGATGTTGTAAACGATATGAATCTACTAGCTACTACTGACTGTATTGCTGACATGGCTTTACTTGGGACGGCAGACTGTGTTGCAGATATGGCTTTACTTGGAACTGCTGATTGCATTTCTGATATGAATGCTTTGGCATCAGCCGATGTCATAGCAGATATGAATACATTGGCAACGACAGATATTGTTGCTGATCTAAACAAGCTTGCGACGACAGATATTGTTAACGATATGAATACGTTGGCAACAACAAGCAACGTAAACAATATGAATACTGTTGCTGGTTCTATATCAAATGTGAATACAGTTGGTGGTTCAATTGCAGATGTAAATCGTTATGCAAATGAATACAAGATTGCTAGCTCTGCACCGGGCAGTCCAAGTCAAGGAGACCTTTGGTATGACTCAAGTAATACAGTGCTTAAATATAGAACTGCATCGGCTTGGGAATCAATTGCACCGGGTATTGCTGATGTAGTTCAAGACACTACACCACAATTAGGTGGCGCATTGGATGGACAGAATAATAATATGAGTAATATAGGTACAATTGATGGAAGTAACCTTCAGTTGGATTTTGGCACTCTCTAAACTATGGCAAAACTCTTAAGACTTAGAAGGGGTACGACCTCTCAACATTCCAGTTTTACTGGAGCCGAAGGTGAAGTTTCAATTGACACTGATAAAGAAGTACCTGTTGTTCATGATGGCTCAACTGCTGGAGGACATCCAGTAGCAGCCGAAGATATGGCCAATGTTTCCAGTGCCTCGATCATTGGTCGATTAGCTGCTGGATCTATAGCTACAGCTAAGATTGCAGACGATGCAATTGATGGAGATAAGATTGCAAACAACGCAATTACAGCAGCACATATTGCAGATGGAACAGTAGTCGCTGCTGACATTGCAGCTAATGCAGTAGGAACTTCTGAAATAGCAGCAGATGCAGTAACAGGGGCAGAGATAGCTGATGATGCAATTAATTCAGAACACTATGTCGATGGATCTGTTGACCATCAACATCTATCTAATGACTGTATAGATGGCGATAATATTCAAGATGATGTTATTAATTCAGAGCATATAGCAGCAGGCGCAGTTGATTTAGAACATATGTCTTCTGAATCAGTTGACGAAGATAACTTACATATATCTAATGCTGGTTCTAATGGACAGTATCTACAAAAACAATCAGGGAATGCTGGAGGTTTAACTTGGGAGACTGTAGATCTAACAACACTTAGTGCAAGTAACTTAACTTCGGGAACTATTCCTGACGCTAGATTTCCTGCCACTTTACCTGCTGTAAGTGGAGCAAACTTAACTGGTGTTCAACCATTTCCCAGTGGAACAAAGATGCTTTTCAACCAGACTTCAGCTCCAACTGGTTGGACAAAAGTTACATCCAATGTTGATAATCGTGCGTTGAGATTTGTATCGGGTAGCGCAGGTTCAGGCGGTAGCGTTGCTTTTACAACAGCCTTTGCTAATCAATCAGTTGCAGGTTCTGTTGCAAATACAACTGCTGGAGGCTCGGTCGGAAACCATACGATATCAACCTCGCAGATGCCGAGTCACAATCACAAGGTTAATTTCCCAAGACAAAATACATCTGGAGGTGGCGGCCCAGTTCACCCTTGTATGAATGATGGTACAGGTGGCGCACTAAACCATTACAACCAATCAACAGGTGGTAGTGGTTCACACAACCACAGCTTTAGTGGTAGTGCACACAATCACTCTTTCTCTGGTACAGCGATCAACCTTGCAGTTCAATATATAGACGTCATCATTGCAACAAAAGATTAATGGTAGTTAAAGTTGAGTCTGGTGATATATGTCCGTTGATGGGAAAGACTTGCATTGGACTTCAATGTGCTTGGTTCACTAAGGTTCAAGGGGTCAATCCTAATACAGGAAAGGAAGTAGAAGACTGGGCTTGTGCTATTGCTTGGCTTCCTATGCTTGCAATTGAAAACTCACAAAACACAAGGATGGCAGGTGCTGCTGTTGAATCATTTAGAAATAACCTAATGAGGGGCTTGTCGATAAACGAAGCAACTGCTGTTAATATTGAAAGTAATGATAATCAGGCATTGCCAAAGGAAAACTAATGAAGTTATCAATTATCAAAGATGATAAAACAGTTGTGAAAGATTCAGTGGCAGTAACTGTTACTGATGTTTCTTATATCCCTGCGAATGTTCACGCTGTTCAATGGGATGAGACAAAAGGAGAAGTCGAGTACAACGATGGGACAGCTAACTTAGAGATTTCAGAGTTAGGAATTTATGCACAAGCTTCTACCGATCATCAAACTGCATTAGATACAGAGGCTGCAAACTTAAAAGCAATTGAGGATGCTATTGATTGGACAAAAAGGTTTAAAGAATTAAGGGACTATAAGTTGATGATGTCTGACTGGACAAGATTAGATGATATAACTTTAGCTAGTGATAAGAAGACAGCTTGGGCAACATATCGTCAGGCATTAAGAGATCTACCAGCAAACAAATCAGGAACAGATAAGGAACTAGCAGAGAATGAAAGTCATTCAGATTGGCCTACACCTCCTAGTTAAATGAGAAAAATTATTGATGGAATTGCAATCGCTTCAGGTGTTGGAGTTATAGCAATTCTTGGTGGCGGGGCGTATGGGTACTTCTGGTTCCAAGGGAACAAGGATGCCTTAATGGATAAAGCAATCCAGCAAGTAACCAAGTCGATAAAGATACCAGCATTGTCAGGGCCAGCTTTACCTACAGCAGCCCCACAAATGCAGATGCCTTTTAGAAGATAGCTGAGTTAGCAATCTTTCTTTCAACCATCTTTCTATATGCAGGATCAGTTGCATATTTCTCATCTTGCATTGCTCTAGTTAACTGGTCATATGATTCAAACTTCTCTGCTGTAGTAGAAGGTGTCTTGCCTCCTATTAGTTGAGGCTCAGTTCCAGTTGCTTTCGTAAACTTACTATGTAATCCTTCAACTGCTAGCTTAACGACTTCAATATTTGGATTATTAATACCAACAGTAAAGGCTTGCTTCTCTGCATCAGATAGATTTTGGCCAGCCCAATCCATCATGTTTGCATAGCCAGTATCACCTCCATATTGTTCTTTAATGTCATAGATCTGTTTCTCTGTAACTGCACTCTTTTGTTGGATACCTGCAAGGTAAGACTCAACAACTTCTCTTGTAAATCCTGCTTTGTTTAATTCTTCAAAGTGTTCGTCACTTAATGTTCCTTCTCTCTGGAAGTGTTCATTCATCTCAACATATTCAATCCCTGCCTCATCAAAGCGTTGACCTATGTAGTCACCATAGATTTCTTTGGCTGACTGAGGTGTATCTTCAGTTGATTCTTCTTTAGGTGCTTCTTCTTTACCACTTAGTTTCTGTTGTAGTTCTTCGTAAGCTTTCTCTAGTGCTTCAGTTGAATCAAACTTACCAGCTAGTTTCCTTTCTTCCTCTTGTGGTTTTTCAGTAGAAAGATCAGCAGGACTATCCTTTAGTTCTGTCTTATCTAACTGATCTAATTGTTCTTTGTTCTCAGGAGATAGTGCTTCGACTTGATCTTCCTTGATAGTAATAGCTTCAGGCATGATAAAAAAAAGTTGGGTCTGTGTAGTTGGTGGGATTAAGAGATAGTAATTTCTCCAGTCTCAGCATTCTTGCTGACCGTTGGAGCTGTTGATTTTTTCTTCCCAGTTTTCTGGACTGCTGCTTCTTTAGGAATAATAAGTTCTTTAGGCTGTTGGGATTTCTCCTCCACCTGTGTTTCCACTGGGGAGTCCTTCACCTGCTGCGTTTCCGTCGGGGAGGACGTTGGGCTGACTGCCTTCTTGGGCGGGGTCAATTCCTGCTGCGTATTGGGGTCCATAGGGTGCTCCTTCTGCTGTGTAGTTTTTAACCGCTTGTGCTGCGGCTGGTGAATTCATTAAAGCATTCATCTGTTCCATTTGCTGCTGTCTATTTTGCGCAGCGGCTTGTGCTTGGGCCTCCTGTTGTAGTTGTTCAGATGTTTTAACTAAGTTAGTCGTATCTATTGAAGCACTAGCAGCTAATCTTCGCAGTGCTTCTTCCATGTTTAGATACTTCATCATTATCTCTGGACCTAATGCTTGTTGTGCTGTACCTATAAAGTCAACAAGTTTATTCCTATCATCACCTCTACCAATAGCTTCAAGTCCAGTAACAGGTTTAGGATTAACCATTGCTTCTCCCGTCTTCTCACTCATAGGCATTGTTGGTATCTTTCTTTGCTTCTGCAATATATACATCAATCTTCTAACTAGCGGCAGTTGTAATTCTTGAGTCAGGATGGAATACAACCCACCGATTGAAGTCTCAAGTTCTTGTGCCATATATCTAATTTCTTCTGCTGTTACTCTTTCGCCCGGCCTTTGAATAGCAGTGTTTAATAAGAAAGCAAATGATAAACGTGATTCAATTCGATCAATAGTATTAGAAGCTAGTTGTAAATCATTTAGTTTTCCTTGGCTTTGTAGAACTGTTACATCGTTAGCGGATCCCTGCACAATTGCACCATTTGCTGCATTGGATAGAGTCCGAGGTCGCGTAGTCCCATTAGGATTAACCATGAACAAGACTTTGCTCATAGCAGCAGAAGCTTCAAGTACACTTTGATAAAGAGATTCGAGCGCTGTTAAATCTCCATACCACTGTTCTATATATGATCGACCATATTCTTCAGTATCAATTCGCTCCCATCTCAAAGCAATGAAAGGAGAACAGTTAGCAGGACACATACCAGATGTACCAGTTATCTGTTTACCTTTAACCTCTTGATACCAGTAGCATTTATCATGTTTATAATGCACACATGTATGTATCTTTACTGACTTCTTGGTAGGGCCAGTCTTCTCTTGAGAAGTGAAGTCATCAGGTAAGAATCCTTCTGGCAATGCTTCAGGATATACTTCCTCTTCAATAATTATCTCTGTGATAGATCCCATTGGATCGCGTACTACACAGTATCTATCAAGATGTATAACTCTTATCCCTTCTGGGTTTACATAGAGAAGGACATTACCTGCAACTATCAACTGTTTGAATGCTTCGTGCATAGAAGCACGCGCACTCATAGTCTCAAGCATTGTCATTACAGCTAGCTCTACCTTTACTAAAGCAGTATCTAACTGTGTCTTCATGGCAGGATCTACATCTTCACCATGCAAAAGAAGGGTATCTATCTCTAGCTTAAAGAAAGGTGAGTTAGGAGGGAAAAGACTAAGTTCTAATTTGGTACTGAGGTTGCCTAAACCTCTAGCTCCGACTGATTGATATGGAGTTTTTAATCTTCCATGATCCCCTAAGTTTGTTTCAGGAACAAGTGATGGGACGGTTACTTTGCTGCAATCCCTAGCCCTTTGGAGATAAGGATCTCTAGTCGTGCAAAGTTGTTGATACCTAGCAGCCGCAGTGGTGCCATCCTTTTCTTCAGAGTATTTTTTTTCTACTGCATCAACATCAGTAGTTAGTGTTAGTTCCATTTATGCAGGGATATTAAGGCCACTACCTTGTGTTAAGTCTGTTCTAAATTCTTTTCTACCATATCCTTTTCTTTTATTTTTAGGGGTACTAGCAAGACCACCTGTTGCGTCAGGAATATCTAGTGCTGCTGCTGCTGCTTGAGCTACTGGACTAGGCGCTGCGGCTGGTGGAGCTTCAGCAATAGCTTTCTGTTCTGCATATCTTGCTGCTTGTTCTGCTTTCTGTTCTTCATACTGACGTTTCTGTTCAGCCATTTGCTCCCTTTGCAGGTTGAGCATCTCTGAGTTGTCAGGTTGAGATCTGTTTCCTCCTCCTCCACACATAACTAAGTACCCTGATTGTTTTGGTCAGCATAGACGGATATGAGCATCCGCACTACACTTCTTGCTCCTCCATAATGCCAGACTTCTCTATCTTTTGCTTCTAAATCAGGACATTTCTCAGGATATATCTCATCTAACTTCTTAATTAAAGCCTCCTCAATAGGAGGCCATAGGTCATCGTCATTCAGAAGATCGGTTCCCATAATTTAACTTCACCTGTTATATGATCGTACTCCCCATCTCTAAGAATGCGAGTTAATTGTGCAGTCATAACAGCATCAGCGTAAGTCCTCCCTTTCTTTTTGTATGTTTCTAACACCTTGTTCCACATCTCATCTGGTGATTCTAAATCGCC
>CEUO01038689.1_pt1 | contig 27932 bp, 32 predicted proteins | sample 531391 | NCBI WGS metagenome assembly CEUO01 (sample SAMEA2622799, study PRJEB7988) | marine metagenome | isolation source: saline water (ENVO:00002010), including
AGCTTTCGGCTCTTCACAACCTTGTGACCGAGCGCACGGCGCCAACGCCATGCGGGATCGCGGGGGGTGCATTTGATACCCCCCTTTGCGCGCACCCCTGTCATCCGCGGGCCCTCGCCAGACGCTCGGCAATGCCGGTGTCGCGGTCTGCGTCTTCCATCCAATGCCCGTATTGCTGGCGGGTAAAGTCGATCGACTTGTGACCCATCAGCGTCGTTACCGTCGCATCGGCCTCGCGCAGATCGTACAGCAAGATTGACGCAAAGAAGTGACGCAGAGAGTGCCAGGTAATGCGCTCGACGCCGGCGCGATCGCACGCCTTGTGCAACCCGCGCTTGCGCCAGTTGTCTACATTGTCCATCGCGCCGGTCGTCGTCGGGAAAACGAGATTGTTGACGCGTTGCTCGATCGGCTGCGCAAGCTTCCATGCGCGCAGCTTGGCAAGCAGTTCAGGATCTAATGGCACCGAGCGCTGCCCTGCCTTGGTCTTAGCAGCGCCAAGGCCACCGCACTTCTTGCGCGCGCGCCGCACAGTCACGAGGCCGCGGTCGAAGTCGATGTCGTCCCAGGTCAGCGCGATCTGTTCGCCGGCGCGCAGCCCAGTCCACGCTGCGAACTCAATGACGAGGGAGTGGCGGCCGGCGTGTTCAACGATCACGTTGATGATGTTTTTCGACAGGCGCGCAGCTAACGCGTCGGCTGTAATCGGCTTTGCCGGCAGCGTGATCTGACGATCAACGATCGGGTTTTTCTTGAGTGCCTCAAGCAGCACAGCGTGCTTGAGAACCTGACCGAACGTCGTCCAGATGTTGGACGCCGTCTTGTGCGCGCGGCCTTCGAACAACGCCGGCACGAGCTGGAGCTGGATCGGGCCCGTGCGCAGATCCGCGACCTTGGTCTCGCCGAGCGTCGAGTTGCCAAACGGCAGCGCGATCAGGTGCTGCACGTTGGTGCGCTTGTTTGCCAGCTCGCCCTCGCCGAGGTCGCCGCGGCGCACGCGTGTCTCCTCGTGCTCAATGAACTTGTCGGCGATCACTGAGAACGCCGGCGACGTATGTTGTGGTATGAAGCCGCCGTCACGATGCTCGGCAGCGGCATGCTCAAGCAAAGCCTTCGCTTCGTCGAGCGTTTTGCGCACCGGCTCACCGCCGCCGTACTTGCGGAGGTTGACGATGTAGCCGTTGTCGCGCTTGCTGTAACGAATGCCCTTTGGTGTTTTCGGTGCCATGTTGCTCTCCTCTGGCTTAGCGATCTCACTCGGCGGCACCGTGCGGATGCCGCCTGGCGAGGTCATTTCCAGCGCTTAGCTAAGTTATGCATTGTTGATGGCGCGAAGAGCGGCGACGGCGCTCTTAACCGGAACGCTTATTCCAAGAAAGTCCGCGTACCATTCGTCTGCCGCACCGCCCGATTTCTTGCCGCCCCAAATTGTAAATTTCCAGCCGCCTATCGTTGTGCCGGTCCACTCATACGAGTACTCGCCTCGCTCTATGGTTTCGATGCGCGTTAAATCAAACACGTTACGCCCGTTAACTTTGATGCAGTCAGTGCCGTATTTGGTGGTGGTTTTTGTGATGCGTGTCATGTAGCTCTCCTCTGTTTCGTCATTACTTATTGTAAGGATTTCTTACCATAGGTAAAGCAAAAAATGACCTTCAGGTTATTTTGCGGGGTTTTTAGGTGCGGGGAATTTGCGGGGGGCATAAAAAAAGACCTAGCTATTCCTAGCTAAGTCATTGTTTTATTTGGTTGCGGGGAGAGGATTTGAACCTCTGACCTTCAGGTTATGAGCCTGACAAATGCCCTTTGCGGGGCTTAACAAAATCAACGGCTTAGCGCGGAACGCCAGTATATCCGCCGTTTTGAAAGGTACAAGAGGGGAATGCAGGGGAACGCAAAGGAATGTGTGGGAATGTTATTCTGCGGGGAAACTGCGGGAAAAATCCCTACCCTGAAGGTCACTGCTTCGCCGCGCGGATTTTATCGCGCAATGTCCCATAGTCCATGATGAAGCGCGCAGCCGCTGAGCAATTTTCGGTCAGGTGGTCGCGCGCGCACGGCGGCCCCAGTTGCTCGAACTCGGCAGCCGCGCGCGTCTGGATCTCGCTTGTATAGTCTACGATCGGCGGCGTCACGATCACCGCTTCGCCCTTCTCAGAAGTGAGGTAATCGAAATAAGCGCCGACTGTGCTGGCGCCGGCCCCTATAATTGAGGCGCTAGAAGTCAGAGTTACGCAAGCGCTCAGCGGTAAAACTAGGAGGCAGATGATCGCTAACGCTATCCATACGCTGGCGCGCCTCTTCAACCGCCTTCCGCTGTTTCGCTTGAGCGAGTTTCCCCGCCACCCAGAAGGCGGCAGCGGCGGGCGCGGCAACCGCTGCGCATCCACCCACAATAAGCCAAACATCTGTCACTCGCCGCCGCGCTCTTTCATCATAGTCGCAGCTATGCCGGCTAAAGCCCCAATGACGATTGTAATCTGTGTGACGACTTCCCCCGGAAGGGAAATTCCAATGGCAGCCATCACTGAGCCCAGGCCAGCGAGGGTCGAGGGCTCCTTGAGCCTCCGTAGCAACATTTGAGCAATAATCATTAACAGTCTCCTTAATATGACCAGATCGTTGGTCGGTTGGTTGTCGTGGTATCGAGGTGGATAAAACGCCCGCCTTTTTTTTGCTGAATCCCAAAGCCGCTGAAGCGGCCATCAAGCAAGGCAAGGCGCAACAGCTTCACGGCATCGCCGCGACTCACTACAATGTCGGCGGCCTTGCCGCTAAAATGCGTGCCGGGTTTTGATTTACGCGCCTCGACTGAATGCTCAGCGCATCGATATCCGCTTGATATCTGCATCGGGCCAAATTGGTCGCGCAGCTCCTGAAGCGCATCCATAAATTCAGGGTCCATTTTTTCCATGCCGCAATGTGAGCATGCAAATTCGTCGCGCCCAAAATTTGGGTAGCGGTCCCAATTCTCAATCATGTGCGTTTCCTGTCACAGGTTTGTGCCGACCGTTGTGCATTTTTTGTAAAATATCGACGTCACGCCGCAGCGTTTCAGATTCGACTTGCAGACGTTCAAGAGAGCGATGTAACCGCTCGCGATTTGTCGGATCTAGCATTTTGGAAATCACCGACATCCGTTGACTAACGAGGTCTGTATGTGTGTCGTTTTTGTCGAGACGCCCATCCAACTGACGAAGACGCTTTTGAGCTTCTTTCAATTCCTCTTCGATAGCCGACAATTTCGATTTAACTACTGCGAAGCTACCGATAAAACTGGCTGCCATTGCGCCGAGAGACACTATCATTTCTGGGCTCAACTGCATGCGATTGCTTCTTTCCAGGTTTTTTCTTCGACTCCCTCGACAAATCTATTTGCGCTAAGGCGTGTCGTTTTTCCTGTTATCAAATTGACTGGTCGAAAGAAAACTTGCCGGCGATCGAGCGCGACGAGCGCGACGATATCTGAGTCGTCGGAACTCAAGACAGATTTGTTTTGTGAGCCCGTTGCCGTGTTCCAACGATACAGGTTTTTGCCGTCTCGCTTTTCACGCGATTGCGTTGTTTTAACTTCGACGCGCCAATATCGTTTTTGAGCAAACGCCAAAAGGTCCGCGCCGGCAGTTGGGCTAAACATTGTTTGAACGCCAAGCTCAAGAAGCGCAGCGGCGGCGATGTACTCGCCAGCCTGCCCCACGAGCATCTCGTTCATTTTTTAATGGGCATCTTCGAGGACGGCGATAATGCACTCCTCGCCGTTTGGATGGCTAAGCGTAACCACGCCTCTGCCGGTGATCATGTGCATCCAAAACGTGACTAACGGTTGTGATGGGTCTGTCTTCGCTATTAACAACCCGCGCGCAACAGGATCGAACTCAGCAATGGTCAGCGCTTCGTCAACCTTAGCATCTTGCCAGCATGGCATTCCCATTTTTGACATGCTTGTCGGCGGGTCAATTTCAAATGCTGCCGCTGGCGTTGCCAGCAACAAGAGCGCTATGAGCGCGCGCGCAACCATCGCATCACAACGCCGGCAAACCGGCACACATACCAGATGATTGTAAGGCCGGCAGCGATCTCCGGTAACCAGGACAAAAAAGCCGCCAAACCTGTAAGGCCGGCGGCTGCATCGCCGATATTTTTTGAAAATTCGGTCACTCGGGCTTCGTCGGCCAAGTTGGATTACCGGGCGTTTTCTCCGTAGACGGCATGTCCCGCAGCGACTGACGATAGCTGCGCATTTCATCGCTCAACGTTTGATCGGCCAGAGCGAGGTGATCCGTTTCGGCAAGTAAACGATTTCGTTGCAAACGAAGTGCGTTCATGTCGCGTTCAGCCTGACCGTCTGCCCACGCTTTCTGGAAATCCTCTAACTCTTTGATCTCGTCAGCGTCGAGCGGTACTTCTTTACCGTTAGAAATTTTAGTTAAATCAGGCATGTTTCACTCCATACACACTAAATCGTCCGGTTGGGAAATTTCCTTGGGTCGGAAAACATTTTAGTTTTGTCATTGCGTTCCCCGAGTTATCGAGAACATTTCTATGCGATTGTATCAGAATGCCGCCGATTGTTGTGTTAGAGGATTTTCGCGACACAAAATTGCCGGTCAGGTTTGGCCCCCATTTATTTCGAGACCGATAAAGCAGATAGTCGAAGCTGAAACTTCCGTTGTCACCGCTTCGAAACCCTGTGTTACTCGGCATGAAACCCTGCGCGGTTGTAAAATCGGACAACGTTCCGGCCTCCCAGACTGCTTCAGTGCCTTCGTAATTGAAATCGTTGATGTATCCGGCTGATGTGCCGTATTGAACAACGCAGAATGTATCGCTTCCAGAAACAGACGCAGTGAGTTCAGATCCAATGAGACGAAATGCGTCGAAGTCTGTCGTCAAACCGGTGACCTCTAACAGTGAGGAACTGCTTGCGCTTGCTGTGCCGAGCAATTCATGCGTTCCGCCCGCCGCAACCGCTGCCCAAGTACCGTTCCCGTGTAACACCGTCGAGGCGGAAGCCGTGCCCGTTCCCATCCGCGCAGTTGCTAAAGTTCCACTCGCTATATTTGACGCATTGAGCGCCGTCAGCCCCGAGCCGACGCCGCTCACGACCCCTGTCGTCGTGATGTTTTCACCACCGAAATCTATGGATGTTCCGGAGTCGTTGGTGATTGTGCCGTCGCCATTTAATATTAAACTCATGTTGAAGGCTCCTTCGGCCAGTCGGGATTTGCAGGGTCAGTTGTTTCTGGGAGGTCGCGCAGAGCGGAGCGGTAGGCTTTCCATTCGTCGTCATTTGAGAGCGTCACATCTCGCGATTGAGTCCAGTCGGATGCTTGGAGTTTTTCGTTTCGCTCCTGACGAAGTTCTTCCCAAGCTCTATCGTCTGCACCTGCCGCCCACTCTTTTTGAATTTGCAGCAAACGGTCAGATTCCGACTCAGACATTTCGACTTCTTCAACACCTGATGGCGAGGCTACAATGTGTTTCATTTTAAAATCCTCACGTTATCTTCATCACAACAAAATTTCCGGTTAGTCCTGCGCCAGCACTGGAAATTTGGATTGCATTGTCTACTTGAGCGGTGTTTCTAATTCCAATCACCTCACCGCTTCGAGCGAGTGTCGTTGAGTTTAGAGTTGTTGCATATTTTAAATAGCAACCAGTTCGTTCTGTACTCACTTGAGGAACCATGATGTCAAACTCGGCATAATTCCCAACATCACCTTGCACGATTCGTGAAGAAGTGACTTGCCCAGAGAGTGAAACCCCACCATTGTACGAAGAACTGGTTAGTTTAATTTGTTGCCTAGCCCATACATAATCGCCATTTGAATTTGCGAAGCTTGACCCGCCATCAGAACTCAGTAGGGCAATTAAAGCACTTCCGGTAAAGTTTCCTGTGCAGTTTAAAATTATTTTGGTATCGCCCGTTAATCCTGTGACCGTTAGCACTTGGTTCGACAAACTCCCGCTGGAGATTTTTGTAAAAGCACCACCAGCCGTAGCCCAACTTCCATCGCCCCGCAGGAAGGTCGATGACGACGCTGTGCCGCTGCCTAATCTCGCAGTTGCTACAGTTCCGGTAGTCAAGTTGCTGGCATCGTTAGCGCCTAAGCTCGCTCTTGAAGCGGCCTTATCTGATGCATCGAGGGTAATAGTCATAAAATCATCCTATTATGTGGTAGCGAGAGTTTGAGGGAATGGTCAGTGTGGCAGACCCGCTTATGCTAATGGGACCAGCACTAAATGCGTTGCGGTTAGCCGTAATACTGACATTGGAGCTTATGCTGGGGGCGTTCTCCCTGATAAATTCAGCTGTCCCCGAGGCGGAAACGCCGGGGCCACCCGGTATGTCCTGATAGGTTGGCGCACTCCCGGCACCATTCGAGGTTAATGCTTGCCCGGCACTTCCAAGAGCCGTCGAAGCAACAGCACCTCCAGACCCACCGCCAAGGAGAACCCCATGTTGAGTGCTGCCGGTCAACGTCACGCTTGCGGTCGAAAGCGCACCGCTGTCGGAAAGCGTAGCTGTGGAGTTTTGAACTAATTCGCCTGTAGTTGTATCCCAGCGAACCAAAGCATTGTCTGTGCTCGATGAAGGTCCGACGACCGTTCCGCTTCCTGTTCCATTTTGCCCAACATCTCCGGTCCTACTCAAACCTACAAAAACACGCTCATTTGCATTGAAGGTTCCAGCAGATGAAATGTGCTGAACATTAAATTTCACAAAGCCGGTTTCATTGCTGATCGAGATTACGTTTAGCCAAATAACATCACGATCACCCGTCCGTATACTGACGGTTGCCTTACTTGTGGTGTTGGTCGAATCATCAAAGTAGGTAAGAAAGCCCTCTAAATTATTCCCGTCGATATCAACGTCAGCAATGCTGATTTGCGTAACAGATGCGAGGGTTCCATTGTTGAAAGCGAGCTTTCCATTTCCAGGCGAAACCGCTGTGTTTGTCGAGGTGTTGAACTCATACCCACAGAACTGTGCGCCGACTGCCGACACTTGAGTTGATACAGCGGCAACGCTTGTTACATCAGACGATATGCCAGCAACCGTACTAATGTTAGAGTTGTTTGAAGCAACTGTTGTCACGTTTGTATTGTTGCCAGCGACAGTCGTTACATCCGAGCTAATGCCGGCGACGGTCGTCACATTACCGCTGATACCGGCGACAGTATTAATGTTAGTGGCGTTTGAATTTACGGTGTTGATCGCCGTCTGATCGCTGGTCGTCGGCGTTGTTCGTAACCAAGTCGTGTTCCCTTGATCACGAACCTTCATCACATTGTTCGTTGTATCAAAATATAAAGCGCCATCAATAAGCGTGTCCCCGTCATTATCGACCGTTGGGTCCGAAGCTTTTGCTCCAAGAAACCGATCATCAAAACTATCGAAACTTGCGGCGGCTGAAGCAGCGCTTGCGGCGGCTTCGCTGGCTTTTGTTGTCGAAATTCCAGCTTGCGTGGTACTCGTGGATGCACTGGAACTGGACGAGCTGGCCGAGGACGCGCTGGCGGTGGCACTATTCGCCGAATTCGTTTCAGATGTCGCAGCAGCGGCAGCGCTGGCGGCGGCTGCAACCTGACTGGCAGTTGCAGATGCCGCGTCACTCAGAAGCCCCCATTTTGCTGCGTCAGAATTTGTGAGGAGAGGCTGGGAACCAGAAGATTGGTGAGCCGTGATGCAGATGTGGATATTGCCGTTTGAGGTATCTTTAACGATATCTCTAACCGCATAACTTGTGCCGGACGCCCAGGCAGATCGGAATGTTCCGACTTCTTGAGTTACGTCGAGATTGCCTGAGCCATCAAATGCGAGAAGCTTATTTTGTCTCGCTGTGGCGTCTTCCGAAAATTCACTAGAGGTAAGAGTGTTTGTCTTGCTAACTTTAATTGCACGATCTAGCTCTTCCTGAATTCCCTGTGTGATAAACGTCAGGCGATCGAGCCCGTCCTCGTGAGACTGTGCTGGAAACGGATCATTCTCAACAAAGTCCGTTCCTTGAGTTAAAGCAAGCTTCCGGCGAACAAGAACTGTCTCACCGCTTGCCGGCGTATTTCCACTCGTGAATGTGACTGTTCCACCGGCATCCTGACCGACGCCACTGACATTATAATGTGTGCTGAGTGACTTTGTTGTTTCAACACCTGTACTCGATCGAATGATAACTTCAAGATCGGCGGCAGCAAAAACTTTAAAGCCATATGCAAAAGCCGTTGTTGAGCCGTTGCCGGCGTGACTATTTTTTGTGGTAGTGCTTGAGACACTCATCGCCGCAACCTTCCTAAGTCAGACATTGTACCTTTAACTTGTTGTAAATCGTCATATGCGCGTTTGATGTTTTCGTATGCTGGGTCTGTTAACAGCACCGGCAAAGCAGATTCATAAAAGCGATCCTCAATATCTTGTATGGCGTTAAATTGTTCTTTATCTGTCGATCGCGCATACTCAACAGTGCCGATTAAAGCGTTAAGCGCTTCGTTAAACGTCTCAGCATTGCCCTGTGGCGAAACTGTTTTGATGACGTTTTTTGCTAGGTTCGTCCATTTAGCTGCGAACGCTTCTGGAAAAACAAAACCGTTATGCCGTTGGCGTTTTTCCCGCAACGGACCCTTGAGCCGCATTTGCTCACGCTGCAAAGCCGTTGGTGCTTCACCTTTTTTAATGGTAAAAGGCATGGCGGCGTTCCATCCAGCGAGAACCGGGTTTACATCAAAACGCACATTCATTTCTTTTGGTTTACCAAAAACGTCATATTGAATTGCACTCGTATCATCGTCGGCACCTCCAAAAACTTCGCGGTCGGAAATCATAGAGCCCCATTTGTCCATCGCGTCATTGAAGCTCGCGCCCATACCGCCCTTAACTCTGCCAACCAACTCATATCGCGGCTCGGATTTCCCGCCACCAACATCATGGAACGGAACAATGTCAGGGTTTTGAACGTCCGCGATTGTGTAATATTCTGGCCCCTTTCCAACTGCGCGCCGAGACGTTGGATTTACGCCGCGCTCTCCAGCGCGGATCAAAGCGCTGCCCGGCAAAAAACTCTGTAACGGCGAACTTGCCAAATAGCTCATATCACCGCGCGTCCACGCCAGTTCGATATCGCCTATCGTCTTCAGCATTGGCATGTCAGATATATATTCAGCCGCCGCAGCCGCAGCCGCTGAGGCCCATCTAAGTGATATTTCTGGGTCGTTGCTTCGCCGCATCTTTTCCGCTGTGGAGGCCGCAATCCCCAAGATTGCGCCAACCGGCTCCAACCCGGCATAAGACACATAAGTTAACGCCCCATTCGGCATGCCTGTCCTCGGATCAAAAAGTGGCAACGGATCGCCATCTGCATCTACCGGAAAGTCATCGCCTCGAAAGACGAGACTATAAGGCTGCCAGCCGGGGGGCAGCATCTCACGTTGCCGTTTATCTCTCGGCATAGATCCAGTTAAATTACCATTTAAGGCATGCTGGTAGACGGTATACATCACGCCCCATCCAAGCGTGGCGCGGGCAAGTGCGCGCTGCCTTTTTGCCGGATCTTTTGTAAATGCTATCGGGTTAATGCGCTCCATCCATCGCAAAATGCTATTCGTAGGCGCAACAACGAACGGCATAATCATTTTGCCAAGAAATGGAATCTCTTGCAGCGTCCTGGCAAGTTCTCCAACCTTACCTAAGTCGCTCGTCATCGTGTTGTATCGCGCGGCGTCGTCCATCTGCCCAGCGAACGAGCGCGGGTCCAAAATGCTCATTGCAAAATTATCGAAAGCTTCCTCGTCGGTTTTACCTAGCGCCTTTGCGCGCATTGCTTGCGCATACGCCTCTGCATACAGCTCGCCGCGTTGACTGCCGACGCGCCAGAAATCATCAGCCGCCATCAGCGCGCGGCCAGGTATTCGAATCGCGCGGCCAAGCCCATCAACAAATCTACCGGCCTTACCACTAATATTTAAATTTTCAGCATCGATCGAACGCAGTTGCGCACCCTCAATTTTATTCATCGCGTCCGCCGGGGTTTCAGTGTCCATCGTGCGCCGCGCTATTATCAGCGCATCGCTCAACGTTTTTGACATTCCCAGAACACGAGCAATTGCTTGACCGGAATAGACGCCGCCCTCGACATTCTTGCGACCAAACGCGCGGCGCAATCCGCGCTCAACGCCACCGTAGGCACCGGCAATTAATTCTTCAGGTAGCTGGTAGAGCATGAACAACGGCGTAGCAAAAAAGTTTTTAATGTGCGTCTTCGTCCAACTCAGCAAGCCATTAACGTAGACCTCCTGAAATACACCGTTTGCTTTTGCTAAAGCGCCTTTAAACGCAAACTTGTGCAATGCCGCTGACCCGCCATTCTTTTGAGCTGCCAATAAACCTTTTGCGAGTTTACGTGCTTCACCTGGTCCGCCAGTGGCTCTTAATAACTCCAGAGCTGCGTCAGCTTGCAGCTCAGGCGTGCGCGCACTGGCTGGAATATTGAAAGCTTGCAGCGCGCGTGCAATTTCGGTCTGAGCTGATTTTGTTTGCGTCTGAATGCCGGCGTGAATTGCCATTTGCCGGCGGAACCGAACAAGGTCTTGCGGTGATTCATTGCCGTCTCGTATCTGCCTCGCCATCTCAGTAAGCCGCTCGCCGCTCTTTATCAGCAATTGCCGCGCGGCAAGCATGTCAGACGCATTAAGCAAGTCGCCGGTTTGTCGCTTTAATAGCCGGCGCGTAAAGCCCAACTCATCGGCAAGCGCTTGCTCAGCCGCCTCTTCAGTCATCTGATTTGTCTGCACGCCTCGCTTGGCTGCCTCGATCGGATCGGCGTACAGCTCACTCGTGTAATTAAACAGCGCTTTAACGTCGTCGCCGGTTTGCAGGGTTTCAAAATTAAAGTCGATGCCTTCAGTGCCAGTACGCACCAAGTCCTCAACCCGATTTGGCTGAATTGCTTGAACGCCACCCATCGCGTCGATTTCGGTAACGGGTGGTTTCTGTGGATCGCCGCCGCGCGGCGTCATGTTTTCGTTTTTAAGTCCGTATAACCCTTCACGAGCTTGACCAACAACGTCTGCCACGGGATCGACGCCGGCCACTTCATCAAGCGCGTCTAATGCCTCGTTGCCTTCTATTGCTTTAGCTGCGTTGCCTTCTGCTTCCGCAAATCGCTTTTGCCCAGCCTCTGATAACAAGCTTGACGCCTGATTTTTTTGCCTCGTTGCGTACTCTCCAGGTTGCAGCAAGCCTTCTTCGACAGAAGTTGGCATGCGGCCATCTTCAACCTTTGCAGGTTGATCTTTCATAGCGCCAAGAACACGTAAAATTAAATCCATTTTGCCGCCGGCGACTTGTGTGTCGTCGGGCAAAAGGGGAGCGCCACGGCGCGAGGCTTCCGCCGCCTGGTCAGATATTGCCATGCGTTATTGTTCCAATAAAAAAGGCGCCCAGAAGGCGCCTTGTTTAATTATCGGACGGCGGTATTAGCCCGCCGTCTTCTCGGTATTTTGCGTTGATGGCGTCGTTGACGCTCCAGCCGTATCGATCGGCGAAGTCTTGGTCGATTTCGTCAATCCTTGGCTGGAGTTCGCGGATGATATCACGAACTCTCCCTTGAAGATCGGATCGTCTGGCCCAGCGTCCGTCCATGTAACTTTCGCCATTTTTATTTACCTTCCAATCGTTACCGGCATAGCCAGTATAGGCATGAAATCGTTTAGCAGTCACAGATGAACCGCCGTCGAATTCCATAGCATCTAACGCTTTCTCAATTATACTCTGAAACTCAAGATTATCAAATTCTAGATAATCAAAATTTACAAACCTCGCGCCTGTCTCGTGAGCAATCGGTGCATACTCACCATGTCCAGCAAGCTTTGAAATTATATCGGCAAGCCGTTTTGTTTCGGCTTCCGTAAATGGTCGCCCAACATCAACCTGTACAGCGTTGCTGTTTTTACGACTGGCTTGATAAAATGGCCTATGAAAACCGACGCCATCTTGCTTCATTAAAATTCCACGAACTGCCGCATAAGCTGAGATTAAATCCTCCGCAGATTGTTCAATCTGTCCACTTTCCGGTCCCTTATATTGTCGTGGCATAAAAGCGCTTGTTTGAGTGCCAGGGCTAACTTTGCCTTCAAAAAACCCTGGAGCCTCAAAGTCGCCTGGCGACATAACGCCAAGCCTCTTTGCTACAAGATCGCTGCCGTCTTCATCTAAAAAGACTTTTGATATTGCAACGTGATATTCGGCTTGCTGCTCATATGGCGCGTTAAACATTTCTGGCATATGGTTGCTTGTACGGCCAGGAATGCTCTCCCAACTTACTTGACCACGATTGTCCGCCAGCGCATCCGCATAATCAAATTTGGCGCGATCTATATCTGCATCAGTTAAGTCATGCTTTAACGCATGCCTCAGCCAATTACCCAAGTGTTTAGCTTGGTCAATCACCACTCTTTCTTTTTTGCCGGTGCGCGCGTTCGTCTCAAATTTTATCCAGCCACGCTTTTCGCTTGATGCCTCAGTCGCCGTTTTAACCTGTGGATTTTCTGATCTACCTTTCATCGCAACCCAGATCGCAGCTTGCACCTGGTGCGGCTGCCAGCCAAGTTTCTTAGCAATGCGCTGCGTTTCTTTTGTAATAAATTCGTATTGTCTTTGGCTTGGCATCTCATTCGGTTTCGTAAACCCAAATGCCCGCACCATCCAAAGGTCGCCAGTGACAGGGCCAACGCGATCCGGTGCAATGTGTATCATTAAGTTGTTATAAAAGTCGTCCGTTTTTCTCCCGGCCCATTCCTGACCAGAAAATATTTCGTTAAGCTTTTTGCTCATAGCAGTAGGGAAACGGCCCGTCTTTATTTCAGCGCCGGCTTTCCACTGACTGTAAGCTTGTAAAGCATAATCAAGATTGTTTTTAACTGGCGTGCCAGGTGACGTTACAGCAATCGCTTGTATTAAACGATCAGCTTCATCAACGTCACCACCAACCGCATCGAGAATTTCTTTTGAACTTCGCTCATACCACAGGCGCCCGGCAGCTCCCTCTTTCGCTAGGGAGCTTACTTTTTTACGCAATGCAGCAAGCTTCTGTGGCGAATTTACGCCTGGCGGTGCGCCGATATATTGACCAGTCGTACCAATTCGACGCCGATCCGCCAGCTTACCCGCAGCCGACAGCGCCAGGTCACCGGCTGCACCAACCGGATTGGCGGATAACGTCGTACCGGCTGCCATGCTTGCCAGGCGTTCGTCAGCGCGTCCGCCGGCTTGCACGATGCTTTCCTGTAGGCGATCCCACGGTATCATTTTACTGGCACGCACGAGGTACTCGACGCCTTTTTCAACAGCGCCGCCGATCATCATGCCGTCTAACGCTACACGGGCACGGTTGATAAACTCAGGGTCTTCTTTCTGCGCAGCGAAGACATCTATGACAGCATTCGCTACCGCGCCACGTTCTTCCGGTGTCGCGCTTGTCAAAAATTCGGTCAGACTAGCTATTGCCGTCGCGTCGTCCGGTTGCGCGTTTATGAAGTCCGCAACGCCGCCCCAAGCAATGCCACGCGCAAATGGACCGGCTGCGCTAAACGCACGCAGATACATCGCCGGCGTAACAGCTTGAACGCCGAACTCAGTAATGCCCGTTACGATTTCCTGTAACAGCGGCACCGACGCTTTTTCAGAACGAAACTCAATGTCTGCTTTTTGCAAAGCATCTGGCATAATAAAATCTGCAAAGTCCACGATAGCCTCAACGCCATCGCGGATCATTTCACTGCCGCCAACTGGATAGTCGGAACGAAGGTCTAACCCAAAAACATCGCCGACATAGCCAACGCCTTCATTCACCAGATCAACCGGCTTTCCGAGTATGGGCAAAGCTTCATTCAAACTTTTGCCAGCGTCAAAGGCGCCTTGACTTAATCCTCGGCGTATATCGCGGAAAACGCCGCCTTCTTCCTCGCCAGGATCAATGCCAGGCTTTTCGCCTTCAACATTTCCGAATGAAACTGCAACGCCTCTTTTTTTCTCGCCCGTTTTTCCGAGCAACCACTCGCTACCGTCTTGCCGGCGCTCAATGTCGTAACTGATGCCGTCTTCAACAGTTTGATAAATCTTTGTTGATAACGGAATTGGAATACCCTGCGACATTCCAAACGCATCGCCATTGTCATCTCGAACAATGCTATCAACGTCGTCAGCGGTTAAACTACTGAAGTCAGCGCCCCGGCGAATTTCGGCAGCTTCGTAGTCCTCAAAATTGCTGTCGAATTCATTCATCATTCAAACACCTGAAGCGTAAATTCTTCGTTTATTAAATTTAACAACCCTAAAAGTTTCGCATCATTAGGATATTTAACTAATAATCTGGTTAACCCAGCTTTAACCTCTTCGATGCTGTTACTCGACGGATCTGGCACAGCCCCCTTGTATACTCCTTGCAATTGAGAATGAGCTGCCTGTAATTCAGCTTGACGAAATTTACGCTGTGCTTCGGCGAACTGGACTTGCATGTCCTTAACAATAGAGCGTGATTTTTCTAAAATTTCGTCTGGTGTTTTTGTTCTATTTTCTTTTTTTGATACCCATGTGCGGAATTGAATACTTGCTTTGCGGAATGCCATTCGCGACGGCGTCTTTAAACGCTTTGAGTCACTTTGCTCTACAAAATCGAAAGCATCTTTAAAGAGCTGTATGCCTTCTTTTTCAGCGTCATTCCGATCACCTTCAAGTTGCTGAAGCATCTTGCTGTAAAACCCTGAGCTAACTCTGCCTCTGGCCTCTATCAATACCTCATAAGTTAATTGATCGAGGCTTTCTAATTCCTCTAGCGATGCCTCTAACTCTCGCGACTCTTCTGTTTCCACAAATTTACCGCCCGCTTTTTCTGGGTACAAAAGACCCTCAATTGCGTTTCGTTTTGCCGGCGTTTCGTAATACCCAGATTCTAATAAAAGTTTATGCGCGTCTTCAGCTAATTGTCTCTGAGCTGGGTCGTTAAAATCAGCGTTTATGGCTTTATTATAAATTTCATCGTTAGCAACATTCGATTGTCTGTCTGCTTCCTCGCGCGCGTTCTTACGCGCTTTAATGACACGGTTAGCGCCCTTCAAAGCGTCATCAGCAATTTTATTTAACTGTTCAGGCGTTAAAAGTTTTTGCGCTGATTGTATAATTGGATCGGGACTGTTGCCGGCTCGGAAATCAGAAATGATGCGCAATGCGTCAGCATTTTCCGTATTCGTCATGTTTGCCAGCGTGCTTGCAATTGTCGATTTCGTTAAACTTTCAAGTCGTTCTTGAACTTCATCGAAACCGATATCAACTCCCGCCGCTGTAATTTGAGCTATGCCCTCAGCTAAAGATTGATTACGCACCGCCACACTTTTTGTAATGTCGGACCCGGCGCGAATAGCAAACTCTTCAGTTTGATTTAAGGTTGCCTTACGCTGGTCGACTACGCGCTTGTTATTTTGCTTTCGAAAATCGAGCGTGGCGCGCAGCCGCCTTTCTGCTACTTTGTTTTGAAAACTTTGCTTTTGCCTTGTGCTTGTAAGCTTTGATCGTTGGACGCCTTCAATTAATTTTAAATCACGATTAAATTGAATTTCTGCTTGATTGGTATCAGCAATTTTTAAAGCTGCCTCGCTGCTTTCATTAATTGCTAATTCATAATCATTAGCCGCCGCCGTCGCCTTTGCCTCATCAGCAATTTGAATTTTTTTAATGGCAAAGTCAGCGCCGGCGTTACCAAGCGCTGATATCTTTTTGCCCGACTGCTTTAACATTGCGCCGGCCTCAGCGGCTGCAAGCGCCGGCGCTGTCATGGCGCTTGTGCTAAGCTGAGCTGTCACAAATTGCCCTTGCCCGCGCGTCGGAATAGCCGTTTGAGATGTATACGTTGGAACCTTCATACAATCTGACTCGCCTTAAAGCCTAAACTACCGAGAGAGCTAAAGGCGTCAGCAAATGCCTGTTGCTGAACCGCGCGCGCCTTAATGTTGAATCCGAGTTGTTGCTGACGGCCTTCCAGCAATGCAAGTTGACCAGCAAAGCGCTGGTTAAGTCCTTGCTCGCGAATTCGCCCGGCTTCGGTGCGTGCCGCCAAGTCAATGAGCTGCACCTCTTCCTCGGCTTCGTTGGCACTATCCATAAGAACAAGCAGAGGCGTGCCGGTTGAGGCTGAGCCAGTGTTTTTGCGAAACGCTGTCTCAGTGGTGGCTTGCAGCTTGCTGAATTTTTTGCGGAACCGTAACGCCTCACGATCACCAACGCGCTCACGCAAATCAGCTTCTTGTTTTGCTACACGCTCATTACGCAATCGAATTTTATTATTAAATTCTGCGGTAGCTAACGCACCAGCACCGGCGGCGCGAAGACCACTCGCCTGGTCGCGAGCGCCCATCATTTGCGCGCCGGTGCCAACCGCACTAACCGCTAAACTTGCTACACCAAGTGTAACTGGATCTATACCCATTTTCGCACCCAACTGTACATATCGTAGTCCTCACGATCTGGCGTCATTTGCCTAATCGTCCCTTCGAATTCCATGCCGAGAAAACGCGCCCAGCGCGATAACTCGGGCCAATCACTTTTCATGTGCGCCTGCACTCGGTGCAGATCTTGCTCGTTTGCGATCTTGCGCATCCAGCGCCGACAAATTCGACTGACCGAAATTTTGTGTGTGTCTAATTTGTCGCTTGCCATTAGCCAGGCTTCGCCGGCGCCAGGCCATAAGGGCTGTATACCGCTAATGGCAATCAAATGCCCGTGGTCAATAAACGTGAAAGCCATATCGCGTTGAACAAGATGCTCAACAAAACCAAACGATGGGCGATTGCGATCATCATTTAAATTTTCAGCTAACAACGCCTCAGCATGTTCAAACTCAAACGGCGCTAAAATCACTGTTCAAAAGTTGTCAAAGTCGCATAGGCCGCCAGCACTGTCATCGGCAGCGGTTGATCCTGTCGAATGGTTAGCTGACCTTTTGTGTCGTAATAACCATTAAGCTCAATTTCTTTATCGCCGCTGAACAGCTCAATAGGCGCGTCCATCGCGTCGGCAGATGACCTGAACGGAACAATGTCTAGGTTATTTTCGTTGCGTCCAACTTGTAGACCAACCGATCGATAGAGACGCACTGTTAACTCATTTATGCGCTTTATCTTGCCCTGCGCCACGCCGTCAGTAGCGCCGGCGTTAACGCGCAAAGTGCGCAGCGTGCTGTTGTATGGCAACCCAACATGCGCCTTTGTTACGTGCCGATCGAGCGTAATTGCACCAGACGAAACCGTCTTATCAGCATGAACCGAACCATCGGCGAGAATAGAAACCGTTTGCCCTTCTAAATGACCTAAACCCGATAGTGTCGTCGCGGCGTGCTTTACCGTTGCACCGCTGGCATGGATTGCGGCAGCGCCAACGACGCCGCGCGTGCAGCCCGTAAGTTGGTTCGAACTGTTGCCGGTGTAGGTAATAATTTCTGTGCCAATTTTAACAGCGCCAGACGCTGGAAAAGACGAGCTATCAGTTAATGTAATTGTCGTTGCCGTCGCGCTAATTTGTCCGTTTAGCGTACTTGTGACGCCGGTAAAAGTTAGCGAGCTGTCAACGAATACGGCGTTGTTAACGTCAGTGCCGAATTCGAAGTCTTTAATAAATTCGATGTAGCGTTTGGTTGCGCCGTTTATTGTGCGCTTCACAACCAAATAGATTTCATCCTCATCAAGGTCGCCAGGAATAACGCCGACACGTTCGACCACCGCATTGCCTGTGCCAAATGCGCCGCCAATAATCTGCCGGCTCCACCCTGTGACTTGTTCTTCACGTTTGTATGTTAAACAGGCGAGCTGCCCGTCTGTTCGCACGCACCAAATTACTGAGTCGGGTTCTTGCTGGTAGCTCATTTCGACCAGGCCGGACTCGGTGATATGTTCAGAAATTATTGTAACGTCGGGTGCGACAAATCCATCAACATCAAAATTAAATTGCAGCTCACGTACTTTTCGTTTTGCCCTTTGAATAAAAAGCGTGGCGTTGCCGGCTTGAATGGGCGAGGTGTCGGCTGAACCGTGCGAGGTTTGCTGTTTAATCTGAATGTTAGTCGGCGTGATTGCCTCGTCGGTTGCGCCGGCCCTGACAACAAACTCGCCGCCACTCGTGCCAACAATCAGATTTCGCGTGCTTGCAAGAAAACGTATGACGTTGACAAAATTAGAGCCTAGCGTGAACACCATGCCGTCATCGTCTTCCGTGCCGGCTTCGAAGTTTTCAAAGTCACCGCCCTGACTGAAAAACAAAGTTTGCGGTTGATTGCTGGTGCCGGCAAAGACAAGCCGCTCTTCGTAAAATGCGACAGCGCGCGGAAAACCTGACGTCTCGCTGAACGCTCCTAGCGACCAATTGTCCACCGCCTCAAGTTTACCTTGAACCGTAGCTGAAGCAGTCTCATTCGTAAGATCAGCACCAGGTGCCAAAGTTAAAACGCTATCGGTTACATCAACGAGTAAAAAGCCTGAACTCGTATTGTTGCTCGATGTGCCGCTTATCGTAATCGTTTGCCCACTTTTAAAACCCTGATCAATAAAGCCTGCGGCGGCATCTTCAATTCGATCATTATGCTCCAGCCCAGTGCTGTCAGGATCGCCCTCGTGGAAAACCAAAGACGCAGCATATGTCGGCATTATTTCTGAGCGACCATCTTCAAGCTCTTGAACTGTGCCAGTCACTGACGTCGCCGACGAAAAGCCGGTAATTTTAACAAAGCCCTCTTGTATCTTAATCAAACGCCCAACGTCGGTACTTACAAATAAAGACGCAGAAGCAGTAATTGTAACGGAGCCTGTGTGTGCGCTTGACGTTAGCGTCGTCGTTGTAATGTTTCGATCAAGAAACGGACCGCGTAGAAGATCAACAACACTTAACGACCAGGCTGTATCGCTTGTGCGCTCAATCTTACGAACAGCATGATTTGGCGAAACGATATACATAACGTCGCCGCTTTGCGCATACTTTAAAGTATCGAGATCGGCGGCGGTATACGGCGTAGCAACCTCAACAGGCGAACCACCGGACTCTACTACACCACCATCTTTAAACACTCTGAAATACGATGGACCGAATTCCAGTATGTACGTTTGCTCGACGTTAAATTCGAACGTAATTAAAGTAACGGGGTTGGCACTATTTTTGACCTCAGCAATAAATCGCGTGCCGGGCCGCCTTGTGCATCCGCCATGTGGTTGCACCACAAAATTTTCAACAATTTCGGCGCCGTTTTCGTACTTTGAAATATCTGTGCGGCCATGCAGTCGCTCAGTAATTTCGCCGGCGGTAAAATTTTGAAAGGCTTTTGTAACTTTAGCCACTAAAGCCTCGCGCTCGTGAATACATCGCTTTCAATAAACAAGCTGCGATCTTGGTTTGTTACGTTATCCGGTGTGCCTTCACTGGCATCGACAAAGCGCGCTTCACTAACTTTGGTTTCGTAAAGTTGAAAAAGCGTTTGCGTGAGTTGTGGACTATTCACCAAGCCATACGAAATGTCCGCTGCCAGGCGCGCAGCCATTGCCTCAAGCAATAGCTGGTCATACTCATTCGGGTCAGTAACACGCGCCACAAAAATAAAATTAAAAGGCGTTGTGTTTGATAAAATTTTACGGCCTTCGACACGAAAGATTGTGTCGAGATCTTCAGCTCTAATTACGCGAAGGCAAAACGGATCATTCGGCATCAAATGCTGATGCTCAAATTCAAATGCCGGCGCCTCGCTCTCAGCGGCAATTGACGTCCGACGCAATAGGCAATTCCACGGGTGGGCGCGGCTTACGGCATCGCGAACAAATTCAAAGCGCTGATTACAAATGCGCGCAGCTCGACTGTCTTCTGTCAGCGACACAATGTTGCTGGCGCCGATCATGTTCAGCGCCGAGTTGCAGATATCAACGTCGGATGCCATGTGAATTCCTTAAAAAGAAAAGGGGGGCCAGAAGCCCCCCTAAACTATTAATCGACAGCGTACATCATCATCAGCTCGATGGTGCCAGTGCCGGCGGCACCGCCCATCGTCACTGTAACGACAAACTCGTTGTCAATTACCGATTGACTGATGTCTACCACGGTGTTCGCCGAGAGGGCGAGCGTAGCGGCAATATCGGTGCGCGCAGCGGAGGACGTTGACGTTGCCGCCAGGTACTCATCTGCGTCTGCCGCCACTGACGCGCCAGCGCCATTGGTGTGGGCAGAGTGACCAACCGAAAGAGTTGTCGAAGACCCTAACGCATCATTGTAGAGATAGCCGCCGAGAACGCGCGCGCCTTGCGGCAACGCAAACATCTCGATGACGTCTCCAGAAGCTAAACTAGAAGCTTCAAACGTGGCATGTGCCACGCGAACGGAACCGCCAAGCTGATTAGCTTTGACGAATTCTTTCGGATCGTCCTGAGTCAGGTCGGTCCGAACATTACTAAAAACAGTAGCCATTGTTCAGTCTCCTTCCTTACTCACTACAAGCAATTTCAACGACTTTGTCTTCTTGCATACGGGTCGCCCCGAAAGTACTGCAATAGTAGACTTGCGTTGAAAAACTTTTGTCGGCGCGCTCTTCGACACGCGCCATTACGTCTTTGCCAATTGCGAGCTTAACGCCGTCTTGAGCCCAGGCGTAGCAGAGTCGATCACTCGACCCGTCAACGCTTAGACGGTTAGACACGATAAATTCGAAACCAACAAAACTTGAAATGTCACCTTGAGCTAAAGCTTTAACAGTGTTGAAGTCGCTCGAAGTCACGGTTGTATTGTTGAGCAAATCCTCAATCTGCTCGGGTGATACAACGATGTATTTTTTAATCGATGCATCGACGTTGTTCTGATCAAGGATCTTTTTTGCGTTGACCAGTTTTGCGATTGTAAGTCCAGAGGACGCAACCGCTATTTTTTGGCTTGCCGGGAACGCTGTTGAAGTCGTCCCGTCTTTGCCAGTCTTGGCTGTGCCGCCAAGGGCATCGATGATCTCATCATCCATCGCTCGCCCGATTGCCGCAGCGGCGGCGCGTGCATACGAGGATGTTGGATCTATCAACATGCGGACCTTGTCCGCATCATCAATGTATTTGTTCAACCAAGGTCGCTAACCTTGGCCCGCTTTCGCTGCCTACGGTTTCCCGCAGGATCGGACTATATCTTACCCTTATCGGGTCTGGGCGCTTCCACCGCGCTCGCGGTGTACTCCTTGCGGATAGTCTCTGAACCTTCTCTTTCGAGCTTGGATGCTGATTGGCATATCCTTGCGGACTTAGCTTTCCAGCAATTCACCCAGTTACGACCCCATTGAGGTCGGCCCACTCATACGTTGTTAAGCTAACCTGTCGCCGAGAGTGAGGCGTCTCGACAAGTGGCGTATCTCCGTGCCGTGAAGTGCGCGCTATTGCTGCTGCTTCCGTACCAGCTACGGCTTTCGCCGCCAGCTTCCGCTGTTTGTGGTCTGGACTATACCTCGACCGTCAACTGAATGTTACGGCCCCCACCGTCTAGTCTCTACACGTTCCCAATCGGGCTTCGCTCGGTATTAGCATTTTAAAGCCTTCACCGAATTTGATGGGTTTTCAGAAAGTGCTTTCACACTAACTAGGCAAAGTTATTTACCGATCTGGTCGAAGAAGGCCTTTTCTCCGGTGACAGACTCGCTGTCAACGGCGCCGCGCAACAGACTTCCCATCTGTTGGCTGAGCATTTCGACGTTCGACGAAAACTGATTCACGAACGCCTGTGTCACCTGGGTACTCATGTCCCATGCTCCTACAGTTGTGGTTTCAGATTGCGTCAGTTATCGGGCTATTGCCCGGCTCACTGTCGGTTAGGCCGACTGGTCCGCCTTACTCAAAGGCTTGCGCCGGGGGGCTCGTGGCTTGTCCTCGGATTTCACGAAGTCCATGTAACGCTGCGCAAGCATTACCGGATCGCTTACTGTGCGCGCCGAGCCAAACTGCACAGCCAGGCGCAAACATTCTAATTTAATCTCCTTGTCATCCATTGAGTTGCTCGCGAAGGCGCAGAACCTCGCTTACCGTTCGATCGTGATCAGGGTGATGCTTTTCCCAATAGGGCGAACCTCTCTGAGAGAGCTGACTGATGCGCGCCTGGATATCTGTTTCGCTTAGCGTCGGACGGCTATCGCGACCAGCGAGCCCGTCCTCACTAATTTCTTTCTTAATATAGTCAGTAACCTTGACCATAAAGCGAACCATGTCGGCATTGTCGCCAAGAGAAGAGCCATCCGCCATGCGCATTTCAGTTAAATCGGGCGCTTCAAATTCTTTAAGCATCTCGTTTGCGGCTTCGATTTTTGCCTCAAACTGCCCGCCAAACTCTTGCCTTAGTTCTGCCTCAACAGCGTCACGATGACTTTCCGCTTGTGCCTCACTTTGTTGCATCGTTGTACCAGAAAATTCTTGGTAAGCCTCAGCGAGCTGGGCTGCCTGGCGGGCAGATAAGCCAGACTTGTGTGCAGCGTTGCGAAACCAATCTGTAAACTCTTCGTTCGTCTCTTCGCCGAGACTAAACTCGTATTCCCTTGGGTCTTGTGGGCGTCCCAGCTTGTTGTAAACCAGATCCCAATCCTCGTCCGTCGCCCAGTTTCCCGGTATCGCCAGCTTTTCGGCGCCTACCATTTTTTGGGCGTTTATGTAGGACTTCGCCATCCCTTCGACGCTTCCAATGTGTTGAAGCGATGGGTCGGATTGCAATTCCGTAGGTAAACTTGATCTCCAATCGTCAGACGGTGCCTCCCCGGTTTCTACCGGAGCAACCGCTCCCTGCTCTTCGGACACGTTACTTCTCCTTTAAAATTGAATGGATGAATAAAATGACGTCTCGTTGTCCTTCGCGAAACGCCGTCTCGTTGCTGTCTGGAACGTAGCTCGTGCGCCATAGTCCAAACCTCAATTCCATGTCTTTTAAAACTTGTTTGCCGTCGTCGCTTTCGAAGACCGATTTGTAAGTCGATTTCAGCTCTTTTGGGGTCACGCCGTCAGTGCCTCAAGACCACCACCTTCGCGAACCTCTTTGAGAGCCGGCGCAGCTTGACCGGCAGCCTGAGCCGCTTGCTGTACCATCATCATTTCCTGTTGCTGAGCTTGCTGTTGTTGTCGCTGTTGCCGCAGCTCGGCAACCTCTGCCTCGCCGCGCGTCACAACCGCCGGCGTGCCAGTCACCTTAATGACATGCCGGGCAAGCCCGTCCATATCGAGATAATCGACCACGGTTTGGTCTAGCTCCATCAACGGCGCCAGGAATTCAAACATCTGCATGACGGCCTGGACGTCGCCAGAGCGCTGCGCCTTCGCGAGTGGTGACACGTACTCAATGTCAATGTCGCCGCCTTGTAGGCTTTCCGGTGGCGGCGCAAATTTCTTTTGCCGCGACAAGATTGAAAAACAACGACTGATCAGCGGCTGAAGCAATTCGGCCTGTAGCCGGCCAAGAACCGGACCCAAAAGCCGCATCTTTTCCTCAGTCCGCTGTATGACCTCCGTTGCAGTCATTTGCGGACCTTCGCCCAAAATTAACTGGTCAACGTAGAACGCTGCGCGGATCGCTTGCCGGCGCTGTTCAAGCTGGCCTTCACCCAGCGGATTGTTCGAGCCAATGTTGAGCGGCTCGATGCGATCACGGGTGCCTGACCGATAAAAGTTGATGCCGCCAGGAGTTGTACGGACGGGAGCCATGAAGCCATCATCAGGCACCATGAGCGGCGGATGTATCTGAAGCTGGGCCGCGCGAATGACGACTTCGCTCATTTTATTGACCATTTTCGTATCGCTGAGCGCTGTCATGCTCGGCGATCGGCCATAGCCAATCTCAAAGCTGCCTTTAAGAAAGCGCGGCACACAATATGCAAATTCTTGGTAACCGCCTTCGCCCAAAATCATCTTTTCCTCAGCATCCATGTAAATAGATGCATAGGGCATATTAAGTGCGTTCTTCTTTCGCCGATTGTAGTCGTCTCGCGGCATAACAACGTGAAGCAATTCAATCTCAGCGTATGGGTCTTCTGTGTAAAGTTTTAATATGCGTTGTGTGACCCGTTGCTCGCCGAATTGCCGCACCGCTGCGCGCGCTGTCGTTTTGTATTTCCTGAATACAGTATCGACGCGCCCATCCTCGTCCTCCGAAACGTAGCATTCCGCTATGTGTCGGGTGCTGAATCGGAAACCATTCTTCTTGTCGTCCTCGATGAATATGACGGCAGTGCCAAACGTCACGAGATCCGCGTACAGCTCGTGTATCTGTTCCTGGAAGTTACTGCGCGCCAGGTGCTGATACATGACGTCGGTGGCGCCTTCGAGCCATTCCTTTGACTCGTCATCGCCGTTTAAATCATTGTCCTCATAACGCAGCGAAAACCACGGCGCTGCCGCATTCGTCAGCATGCCATGCAGACTGGCAGCCATTAACTCAGCGGCATGCACAGCGGTGCCATCGAAAATTTGCTCACTTCGCTTGTCGCCGGCAGTGCGCTTCTTCGTTATGTCCGCCTTACGGGGAATAATAAAATCAGCAATTTCTTGCCAGTGGTTTTCCCAGTGCGAGCGCTGCGTCTGCAATGTGGTATAGCGCTTTATCAATGACTCGGCGCGTGGATCAGCTTCCATCTGTTACTGACCTAACAGCGTTTTCTTGGTGCTTGGCTCCTCGACCAACAAGCCGGCGCCACGGCGTCCGCCCGTCAATATCGAGGCTTGCGTGCCACGTTTCTTGGCAACGCGCTCCTCAATACGCTTTGTTTCCTTAACGCCTTTCGGTTTAACCGCAGGGTCCGGTGGCACAGGCGGGATTGGGGGCGGCGGTGGTGGTGGCGGTGGCGGTGGGCTGGATTTGAAGAATCCCATCACAAATTCCTTTTCATTATAACGCCGGCATATTCAAAGCCGGCGCCTTTCATCAAATTCTCAAAAAGTCGTTGTTGCGTTTTTGTTAGTTGCGCGGACGCCGACACATAAATTGACAAGCATTCAGTTTGCGCCGCGAAACCGATTACATGGTCAACCAACGCACGCGCTACCGGCGATCGGCGCGCTGATGGCTTAACCCAAAATTTTAAAAGCCCGCAAAGCGGCTCTTCCCACATTTCATAGCTAGACACTGCGCAATAGCCGCCCAGGATCTCGCTGCCTTCCACGGCAACAATTGCGGAAGCCTCAGACCAGTGCATGTATGCACGCAAATACGCGGTTGCGCGCTCGCGATTAAACGTGCCTTCAAAGGCACTCTCGCCGGTGCCTTCCTCTGCCATTGCCAAGATTTGCGGGAGATCCGCATCCTCAGCCGGTCGAAGTATCACGCCGCGAAGTTATACGGGTTGTAACTCATGTCCGCCTCGCGCTGAAGCGGGCGCCCGTCAGTGGTCGCCATTTCTTGCATGGCAACGGCACAATACCGAAATGCGTCGGCGCTGTGACTTGACCAGTCATGCACCGGCTTGTCGCGAAACGCTCGCGTGCGCTCGTTAAACGCGCGGTGATAGTGACGCAGCGCTTCCAGCCCCTGGCGGCAATTGTCGCGATCGAACCAGCACCGCGGCAACAACATGCGCGCCGCGTGGATGCCGTCCTCGATCGGCAGGCGTGGCACAATTCGAAAGTTCAGGCCAAGGGATTGCGCAGCCTCGCGCCGGCTTTTGCCGGTTCCCATTTCTTTAACTTCAAGATCATGCGGACCGTAGTGATTGCCGTAGGTGTATGGTTTGCTTTGCAGCTCCTGAATGTAGTGCGGCAGACCTTCGCCACGGTTCTCGTAATAATCGATGACATGGACTTCGCCGCGCCCAACGGATTGTGTGTACCAGATCGCGGTGCTGTCATGCATGCCGATATCCCAATGCGTATCGACCTTAATTTGTGGTTGATGCGGCACGCTGTTGATGCGCCCGGCGTCGTCCGCCTCTTGCAGCTCTTTGCCGTAGACACTGCCGGGAACATTTGCCACCCAGGAACATTCAAATTCTTGGTTGTACTGATCCTCAGTCATTGTTGCCTTGGCGGCTTCCAGCTCTTCCTCGTCAAGGATGCTGGTTTCGCTCGCCTTGTACATTTTTCGCGACCAGCCATCGGTGCTGGCCGCCGCTTCCCATAAATCGTGAAAGTAATTGTGGCCTTGCGGCGTGCCTATAAAAGCACATGAGCCCTTTCTGTCGCTCAAGGCTGGGCGAATGACCTCGGGGAAGATGCTCGCCGGCATGTCGGCGACCTCGTCCATGACGGCCATGTCCAGATAAATGCCGCGCAAGCTGGCCGGGTTCTCAGCGCCCAGGAGACTTATGCGAGCGCCGTTGGGCAAGTCGCAGCGAAGTTCTGTCTCGTGAAACTTGCAATTTGGAATGCTGCCGGCGAACTGCTTGAGGTAGTCCCAGGCGACGTTTTTGGCCTGTCTGTAAGTCGGTGCAATGTAGGCCAGGCGCGGGTTTGGTTTCTCCTCAAGTATTGCGCGCTTTAGTAAATGATTGATGGCGCACACCGTCTTGCCAAAGCGGCGATGAATTACCATTACGTTGAAGCGGTGCTTATCGAGCATCGCGTGCAGCTCACGCTGAAGCGGCCGCGGCGTGTAGCCTATGTCGATGACTTCTTCACTTGGCATCAGTGAACACTCTCACTCTCATTTGACCAATGCGGACTTATATAAGGCGCCATTAGCATGCGCAGAAAAAGTTGCGCATCCTCGTGATCCTCAAAACCATCAAAAAATATTGCCAGGCGCGTTGTGCCATCAGGCGCCGCTACGCAATAAGCCTCGTACATTGCCGGGATCCGCTACTTGTAGCGCCCCATTATCGATTTCTTCTTTGTCTTCTTTTTTTTCTTTTTTGCCATGTGCCTTACCTCCTAAATGGTGCGCCCGACCTGGGAAGAGAGCAAAACCAGGCCGGGCGTATCCCGTCGCGCCTCAAGGCGCGCCAGGGAATTATTTGCGTCTTCGCGCCAAGTTGCTTGCGCGCGACATTACCGAAAGATTGCCAGGGCGGTTGTCGAGCGCGTTGCGGTTCTTGTGGTCTACGTGCTTGCCGTCGCCTTTTTTGACGCGCCCCTTTTTCATAAGGGAGTAGCGGGCGCGATTGCGGGCGGCGCGCTTGTCGCGGCGCTCGCGGGTTTCGCGGGCGTATTCTGCTTTATAATTTCTCATGGCAGTCAGAGCCTGTGAGCCTCAGTTATGGACGTATTATTACGTAGATGTACGGCGCCGCATTTTCGCGGGGGGTGGGGGGGTCGGATCGCCGCAAAAATAATTTTCGGTCTGACAAATGCGTGCGGTTTGCGGGGAAATTGCGGGGAACTTACCTTAACCTATTGATATCATTGGCTTGACCTTCAGGTTGCAAACCTGAAAAGCAACAAAAGGCGGGGCATACCTATTGAGAATGCCTCGCGTTCTTAGTGCAGATTCTCGCGCGCGGAACGCTGCGGGACAGGGGTTTTACCTAACCCGTTGTCTGTCTCTTCAACTGCCTCAACGCCGTCGTCACCCCATCGTATCGTCAACGTCGTAGGCTTCTCAACTTGATCCTCTTGCCTGTCTCTCAATCCCTTGGCTTGGGCCGATCCAATCATGCGATTGATAACGTCAGCTTCAAGCTTTCGCCTTTGGACTTCAGCATTAGCAAACTGCTTATCAACGGGCAGCTCACGTTGTGTTAACTCAAGTAAGTAATCTCTCAAGCTCTCAGCTTGGTCGATCCTTGCCTTCCGATACCGGGCGTAGATTTCGTCGTCATCTCTTACATGCTGCAAAAATGTCCGCCAATTTGGATAACGCGGCTCTCGGTCACAAATTGAACGCAACGACTTACCACTGGCAATTAACTCAAGGATCTCAGCCAATACTTTTTCTGTAAGCTTACGCTTCGACATGCCCATAAAAAAACGAGCCGCAGCAACGGCTC